>Ga0209108_10000058_pt1 | contig 45872 bp, 37 predicted proteins | sample Rifsed10ft1_FD_184003 | JGI IMG/M metagenome (GOLD analysis project Ga0209108, IMG submission 184003) | Soil microbial communities from Rifle, Colorado, USA - sediment 10ft 1 (version 2) | ecosystem: Environmental > Terrestrial > Deep subsurface > Rock core/Sediment | place: Rifle, Colorado...
GACGGTCTACAATCCGGCGGCGCGCGCCTGTAGCTCAGTGGATAGAGCGGATGGCTTCGGACCATCAGGTCGCGGGTTCGAATCCTGCCAGGCGCGCCATTACCACCTTTTCGGGTAGCGCAAGCGCCAGCCCGTGCGCATACGCCGCCGCGGTGAGCCGGACACCGACCTGGCGCACTTCACCTTTCCCGACGGCCACCGGCGCCAGATCGGCAGCACCAACCCGCTCGAACGGCTCAACAAGGACATCAAGCGCCGGACCGCGGTGGTCGGCATCTTCCCAAACCGGGCGGCCCTCATCCGCCTGCGCTGCTGATGGCGAGCTAGAGGAAGGCGCGAGGACGACGCCTGTTACACCACGAACTGGGACTTGACCCCTGACGCTGCAACAGAGCCATTGGCAGCGCTCTGAGCGGTGCAAGCGGCCGGTGGTCTCGCAAGCCCATGACTCGGGCGCGCCTACTCCGGCCTGGCTGTCGCCTGGATTGGGCCCGGCTGGTCTTAGGACTCCTGGCGAATCAGCACGACCAGGCCCGTGACGCGTAGGATCCTGATCCGACGAGTTGCTTCCACCACCGACGCAGTGGCGCCGCGAGTGCGCCAGCCGGACGACCAGTCCATGACGATGCCACAAGCGAGGATCGCGCCGACCTCACGCGGACGAATCGAATACCGGATCAGCGGTACCGGTCCTGTGGTCCTGATCCTCAAGGGCGGCCACTCTACACGGACGACCCGGCTCGGTCACGAGCGGCTGGTGGACCAAGGTTTTACCGTGCTCGAGCCGTCGCGGCCCGGCTACGACCGGACGCCGGTCAAGGTCGGCTGCAGCGCGCAACGGGCCGCCGACGCTCTGGCCGAGCTCCTCGATGTGCTGAACATCGAGCGGGCGAGCCTCGTGGCCATCTCAGCGGCGGGCCACACCGGGATCGAGCTCGCGCGCCGCCATCCGGAGCGTATCGATCGAGTCTCGTTCGAGTCGGCCGTGGCACTCCCCTGGGACGCGCGGATCCGGCGGGGCGGTCGCGTGCTCTTCGGCCCACCCCAGGCGCTCGTCTGGGCCACCGTGCGAGCCGGCCTGTGGCTCGCTCCGTCGGCGATGTTGCGGATCCAGCTCGGACAGGTCACGACGCTCGACGCAACTGGGCTCGTCCGCGACATGGACTCGGCAACGCGACGGCAGTACGTCGAGGTCTACCGGTCGCTGTGGTCCGGCCTTGGCTTCCTGTGCGATCTTGAGCACACAAGCTCCTCGGACGTACCCACCCTCCAGCCGGCGCTCATCATGCGTGGCGTGTATGACCCGTCGGTACCGGCCGCGCACGCGGCGAGGCTCCGTGCGCTGTTCCCCGAGCACGAAAGCATCGAGCTCGATGCCGAGTCTCATTTCATCTGGCTCGGCCGGTCGGCAGACGAGGTCTGGCGGCGGCGCCTCTCGTTCCTGCAACAATCCTTCGGCTGACCTTGCCCGCCTCACGCGCTCTCGACCGTCATACCGATAGGCGATCCGACGATCGGTATCCGGACATTGGCATCCGCACCCTCGAATCCTGTCGGGCGCGCCATTACGACCTCTTCGGGCAGCGCTAACGTCAATCCGTGCGCGTAGAACGCCACGAACACCGATGGCCTCTCGGCCTAGCGACCGTGATCCGGTCGTATGTGGCGTGCATCAGGGCTCGAGGCTCGGCACGAGGAGCCATCCTTCGGCCCGTCCGCTGTAGATCAGTTGCTCGGTTGTAAGGCCCGACCGCGCGCGCAGATCAGCGAGGTGACGCTTCGCGGTGCTCGGCCGGATGCCCAGTCGCACGGCCGCGTCCGAGACGGATCCGCCGACGGCGACGAAGGCAGCGAGGACGTCAACCTGACGGGCAGTGCGCCTTCGCGGTGGTGCGCCCCGCAAATAGCCGCCTTCTCATGCCAGTCGCCTAGCGGCGGCGAGCCATTCATCGCGGCCCTCGATCGGGATGGTGTCGGTTGTAATCGCGCGTCCAACACCTGCCGGGCGCGCCATCCCTGTTAGATTCGCGCCCCGTGTCCGATCCCAACCAACCCGGTCCACTCGACCACGCGGCCGCGACCGACCTACTCGCCCGCGCCGACGCCCTCCTTGGGTCCGGCGAGTTCGCGATCGCTGAGAGCTATTACGGCCGCCTCATCGGCGCGGGCGACGCCACGATCCACGTGGCCGCGCTGCTCGGCATCGCCGACTGTCGCTACCGGCTCGACGACGAGCCCGGCGCCCGGGCCGCCTGGGAGGCCGCTGCGGGCGCACCCGAGACGGCGCTCAGCTGGGTGGCCTGGAAGCGCCTGGCCGCCGACCGGGTACGCGCGGGCGACCTGCGCGGTGCTCTCGACGCCTACCGCCAGGCGGAATCGCGCGCCCCCGCCGACGAGCGTGCCGAGCTGGCCGCGCGCCTCGGCTGGCTGAACAAGGAGCTGGGCAACGGGAACGCGGCCGAGCGCGCCTTCGGGCGGGCGCGCCGGAGCGGCGCCCCGACTCCCATCGTCACGTGGGCCCTGCTCGCGGTCACGATCGGCATCGGCTTCTCGTCCATCCTCAGCCCCGACAGCCAGGCCTTCTGGTTCACGCTGTTCGGTCTGGACAAGCAGGCCGTCGCCGCAGGCGAGTCGTACCGGCTCGTCACGGTCGTCTTCGTGCATGCCGGGTTCATCCATCTGGCCAGCAACATGTACGCGCTCTACCTCGTCGGGCCCCTGGTCGAGGGCCTCTACGGGCACACCCGGTTCCTGGCCTTCTACGTGCTGACGGCCATCGCCGCCTCGACCGCGAGCTACGTGCTCGTGCCCCAGGACGCGGTCGGGGCCAGCGGGGCGATCTTCGGGCTCTTCGGGGTCCTCTTCGTGGTGCTGCGCGTGCACCGCCCGTTGCTCGGCCGCGCCGCCCGCGGTCTGGCCAGCCAGGTGGGGGCGCTCATCGTCCTCAACCTTCTCCTCGGTTTCGGGCTCATGGGCGCGGGCTTCGGCATCGACAATGCCGCACACGTCGGCGGTCTCCTCGCCGGGGCGTGGCTCGGCCTGCTCATCGCTCCGCGGATGGCCACCCTGCGCAACGCCTTCGCGCGCCCAGGGGCGGCGCCCCAGGGGCCGAGCAGCACGGCGCTGCTGGTGAGCGTCGCGGGCATCCTGGCGCTGTTGGCGGTGATCGGGTTCGGCCTCGTCCTCGGGACGGCCGCCCGCGTCTAGGAGCGGTCCACGACCAGGTCGTTGCGCCAGCCGAAGCGGTCGATGATGCGATAGAAGTTGCGCCGGCTCAGCCGGTCGCGCTCGGCGTCCGGGACGCTCGTCCAGCCACGGTGCTCATGGCGCAGGGCGGGGAGGGGCAGGGTGACCGCCCGGCGCGGGCGAGCCTCCTCGCCCTCGTCGCGCAGGACCAGGCTCCACCAGATGTCGAGGTTGCGGTAGAAGCGGAAGTGCTCGTCGAACGGGCCACGGGCCACGTAGTCGGCGCGCCGGAAGGCCAGGCAGGAGCCCTCGACAGCGGCCACGTCGCCGGGCCCCGCCTCCTGGAAGTGGCGCAGATCGTGCGTGGCGATGCCCCAGCCGCCGGCCACGGCCACAGACGGGTCCGCCATGGCCGCGATGAGCGGCGTGACCACGTCCCCGCTGGGCTCGACGCTCGTGTCGAGCAGGATGACCACGGCCCCTGAGGCGCGGCGGACGCCGGCATTCAGGGCCGCCGCCTGGCCTAATCGGGCGCTCGTCCAGACGACCTCATCCGGGTCGCCCGCGCCACGTTCGAGCGCCTCGAGCGCGGCCGCCTGCCCGCGTGACGGGGCATCGGCCACGACGACGACCTGGGTGCCCGCTGGGGCGTGGGCGCGCACGCCGTTCAGCGCGCGGGCCAGGTCGGCGGGCCAGTCGGTGGCCAGGAGCACGACCGTGGCCGGGGCGCTCGGGGATTCCGAGAGCCGGGAGGGCACCGCTGCGCTGGCGCCGTAGCGGACGCGGGCGCCGTCGGCGACGTCGGGCGGCCGCGCCGACGCGAGGTCGAAGTCGATGCCTCGGTCCACCACCTTCCAGCCGGCCGCTTCGATCTCGCCGCGCAGACGATCGGCGGTCGCGAAGTCGCGCGCCGCCCGGGCCTCGCCGCGCGCGCGGGCGAGGGCGACGATCTCGTCGGGGGCGATGGGCGGCACGATGGCAGGATAGCGTCGCATCGTCGCGACCGGAGGTGGCCGGACCGGCTACGCTCAGGAGGATGGATCGCTCCCTGTGGGCCGTGCTGGTCGGCACCTTCACGCTTCGCTTCAGCACCGGCCTGACGGGCGGCTTGCTCGGCTTCTTTTTCGGCGCGCTGGCCAAGGAGCGGCCCGAGGCGGGCATCGATGCCGTCACGGTGGGCGTCATGGCCGCCACGTTCTACGTCGCCGAGATGGTGCTGGCACCGCCCTTCGGGCTCCTTTCGGATCGCATCGGGCACCACCGGGTCATGCAGTTCGGGCCAGTCTTCGGGGCCGTCGCCGTCGTGCTCACGGCGGCCAGCACGAACCTCCTCGGGCTGGCGCTGGTCTTCCTCCTCGTGCTTGCCCTGACCCGCTTTCTCGAGGGCGCCTCGACGGCCGCCTCGGTGCCCTCGATCCTCGGGTACATCGCGCTGGTCACGGCCGGCGACGAGTCGCTGCGCGGCAGGGCCGCGGCTCGCTTCGAGGGCGCGACGCTGGCCGGCCTGGGCGCCGGCTTCATCGTGGCGCCCAAACTCTACGAGGCGTTCGCGGCCGAGGTGGCCACGGCCTTCCTGCTCAACGCGGGCATCTACCTCGTCTCGCTGCTGATCTACCGCTACGGCGTGGCCGACCCGCGCGGCGAGGCTGAACTGCTCGCGGCCTCTCACCCGGGCTGGCGCCGCTACGGCGATCTCGTGCGCAGCACGCACGTGATGCTCCTGGCACCCACCTGGATCGCCATCAACGCCGCCATCGGGCTCTGGTTCAGCCAGTCGATCTTCCAGTTCTCGCGCCGGGATGCCCGCTTCCCCGCGCAGGTCCTCCACGGCGGCTTCGACGCGACGCAGATCACCGTCGCGGCCATCGTCATCGCCATCGTCTTCGCGGCGGGCCTGATCTACTGGGGCAACCGCTTCAAGAGCATGCGACGCACGACGATCATCCTGTACGGCGTGCTCGGCGGGGCGGGCATGGTGCTGGCCGGGCTGGCCCTCAATCATTCGGCTGGCCTGCCCATACTCGTGACGGTCGCCTTCGCCCTGGCCATGGCGGCGGGTCTCTTCGTCCTCGCGGGCGCCACCCCCGCGGCCCTCGGCCTGCTCGCGGACGTCTCCGAAGCCTTCCCCGCGGACCGCGGCGCGATCATGGGCCTCTACAGCGTCTTCCTGGCCATGGGCCAGATCACCGGGAGCCTCATCGGGGGAATCGCCGCCGACGCCCAGGGGATCGACGGGCTCTTCGTGTCCACGGTCGTGCTGCTGGGTGTCGCGCTGGTCCCCCTGTCGCGCCTGCGGCGGGCGGAGCACTTCGTCGGCGGCCCCGGCACGCCGGTGACGCTCGACTGACCCTTGGCCGTCCGCGAGGCCCATCGGGCCCAAGGGAGCCCGGTCGGCCTCCGGATCGGTGTCGCGCGCGATCCGAGCGTCGCCGTCGGCTTCGCCACCACGGCGGTGATGACAATGAAGGCATCAGCCCGGGTCGCGCCGAGAGTGCAGCTTGAGCGTGATCTCGGCATCGAGCGCCACGATCAGGGACGCTACCGCCGTGATACGCATCCCGGGTGCCAGGCCCCGTTCCGCCCGAGAGATCTCCGACTGATGGACACCCGACACGGCTTGCAGGTCGCGCTGCGACCAAGCCCGCCCGTGCCGGGCGCGAAGCAGGTCGGCTCCGATGGCCCGCAGGGGGCGCTCGTCCGCGTGGCGGATGTTCGCTGCTCGGCGGTCCATGGGCCGATGGAAGCACATGGCGGTTGGCGAGTACTTCCCGCTCGATCTACCGCCGCACATCCTGATGGCGCCATTGTTATCAGACGGGTGGCACGAATGCGAATCCGACCACGAACGGCGGCGCCGACCACGAGCGGCGGTCCGCACCGTGATCCCGGGCATGATCCCGGGCATAGAATCCGCCGATGAGCCAGCTGATCGATCAGACCCCCGAGGCCACCGGCGCGGCGGCGCCGACCACCCACGGCAACTTCATCGGCGGCGAGTGGTGCGAGAGCGTCACCGGCCGCACCTTCGAGAGCGTCAACCCGGCCGACACGCGCGATGTCGTGGGCCGCTTCCAGGCCTCGAACGCCGCGGACGCGGCGGCCGCGATCCGGGCCGCCGACCTGGCGCTGCCGGCCTGGCGCGCCACCCCGGCCCCCAAGCGCGGCGAGATCCTCTATCGCTTCGGTGCCCTCATGGCCGAGCACAAGGAGCGGCTGGCACGGGCCATGACGCGCGAGATGGGCAAGGTCCTGGCCGAGGCGCGCGGTGACGTCCAGGAGGGCATCGACATCGCCTTCCTGATGGCCGGCGAGGGGCGCCGCATGTTCGGCGACACCGTGCCCAGCGAGCTGCCCGACAAGTGGGCCATGAGCATCCGCCAGCCGATCGGCGTGGCCGGCATCATCACGCCCTGGAACTTCCCCATCGCCATCCCCTGCTGGAAGATGATGCCCGCGCTCGTGACCGGCAACACGGTCGTCTTCAAACCGGCCTCGGACACCCCCCACTGCGCGGTCCTGCTGGTCGAGCTGATGCACGAGGCGGGCTTCCCGGCCGGCACGGTCAACCTCGTGACCGGCTCCGGCGAGGACGTGGGGCTGCCCATCGTGCAGAGCCCCGACGTCCCGGTCATCAGCTTCACCGGCAACAACGCCACGGGCACGGCCATCGCGCAGGCGGCGGCCAGGCGCCTCAAGCGCTTGTCCCTCGAGCTGGGCGGCAAGAACGGCGTCATCGTCATGCCCGACGCCGACCTCGAACTGGCCACGGACGGCATCGTGTGGTCCGCCTTCGGCACGACCGGCCAGCGCTGCACCGCCTGCAGCCGGGTCATCGTGCACGAGGCCGTGGCCGACGACCTCGTTGGCCGGATCGCCGAGCGCGCCGCGAGGCTCCGCCTCGGCCCCGGGCTGGACGAGACCACGGACGTCGGCCCGCTCATCAATGCTGCCGCGCTCGAGAAGGTAAGCGCCTACGCGGGGGTCGGCCGCGCGGAGGGCCGCCTCGTGATCGGCGGCGGATCCGCCACGGATCGCCCGGGCTGCGAGCACGGCCACTTCTTCGCCCCCACCGTCTTCGATGGCATCGAGCCCATGGACCGCCTGGGCCAGGAGGAGATCTTCGGCCCCATCCTCTCGATCATCCGCGTGCCCGACTACGACGCTGCGATCATGGCCGCCAACCAGACCCGCTTCGGGCTCTCGGCGAGCATCTTCACGCGCGACGTGAACCTCGCCTTCCGGGCCATGCGCGACCTCGAGACGGGCATCGTCTACGTCAATGCCGGGACCACGGGCGCCGAGACGCACCTGCCCTTCGGCGGCTGGAAGGGCACCGGGAACGGCCATCGCGAAGCGGGCCATGCGGCACTCGACACCTTCACCGAGTGGAAGGCAGTCTATGTGGACTACTCGGGTCGACTCCAGCGCGCCCAGATCGACAACCAGCCCGAGTAGGTGCGCGAGCCTCACCAGATGAGGAGGGGGAACCGGGCGAGATAAGGCGATCGACCGATGTGCGTCTCGTCGCCTTAGATGCAGCCTCCATCCCAGTCGGCAGGTGGCCGAGCTGGGACCGGAGGACGACGATGACGGATCTGGCCCTGGCAGCGACTCCTGGAGTGGGGGCGCTGCCAGGTGGAGGGGCCGAGTTGATGTTGGTACGGGCGTACGAGGAGGATCGGGCGGCCCTGGAGGGCTACCTGCTCTTCCTTACCCGGGACAGGCTGGTGGCCGAGGAGATCGCGCAGGAGGCCTTCGCCCGCCTCGTGCGCGAGGTTCACGCCGGGCGCGCGCCGACGAGCGTTCATGGCTGGCTTCGACGGGTGGGGTCCAACCTGGCCATGAGTCGCGGCCGGCGACTGCAGGTGGCCGAGCGCAAGCGATCCTCCCTGCTCGTGTACGACGTGGCGGACTCGGCCGAGTCGGCCGCGCTTCGCCGGGAGGACTGCCGGCAGCTCCGCGCGGCCCTGGCCTGCCTTGAGCAGACCGACCGCGAGGCGCTTCTTCTCGCCGCAGCCGGTTTCAGCGGCGCCGAGATCGGCGCCCGCATGGGGCGATCGGACGGCGCGACGCGCACGCTGCTGTGCCGCGCCCGTCGGCGACTGCGCAACGAGCTCGTCCGGGCGGAGGGCGTCGCCTTCGCCTGAGCGGCGGGGGCCTCCCCGGATCGCCGGCCGCAGGCTCGACGGGGGGCAGATAATCCCGGCGTGACCGGGATCGACACGGCGTTCGTAGGGCGGCGTCTCGAGCTGGCCCGACTGCGTGCCGCGCTGGACCTCGCCGGGGCGGGCGAACCGAGAGTCGTCGTCGTTTCGGGCGAGGCGGGCATCGGCAAGTCCCGGCTCGTGGCGCATCTCGGCGCCGAGGCGCGCGAGCGGGGCTGGCTGGTCATCGGCGGCGCCTGTCTCGAGCTGAGCGGGGGCACGATGCCCTACCTGCCCTTCGTGGAGGCGCTGCGGGCGCTGCTCGCGGCGCTTCCCCCGGATCGCGTGCGGCCGATCATCGGTCCCGCCCGCGAGGAGCTGCGTCATCTCGTCCCCGAGCTGGCCACGGAGCCGCGCGGTCGCGAGGCACGCCCGGCGGCGGGGGCGGCACTGGGCGAGGAGGGCCACCTGGCGCGCGTGCGTCTGTTCGAGCTGCTGCTGGGCATGGCCGAGCGGATCGCCGCCGAGCGGCCCCTCGCCGTCGTCATCGAGGACCTCCAGTGGGCGGACGCCGCCTCGCTCGACCTCATCGCGTTCCTGACGCGCAACATCCGCCATGGGCGGATGGTCCTCTTCATCACCGTTCGCACTGACGACCTGGGCGATCGGCACCCGCTGTTGCCGTTCCTCGGTGAGCTGGAGCGCAACGAGCGCGTCGAGCACGTCGAGCTGGACCGCTTCGGTCGCGAGGACGTGGTCGCCCAGCTCACGGGCCTGCTCGGCCGGCCACCCGAGACGACGCTGGTGGACCGCGTGATCGAGCGAACGGCCGGCAACCCCTTCTTCGTCGAGGAGCTGGCCGACCTTGCGGACGCGGGAGGGGCGCTTCCGGCGCAGCTCCGCGACATCCTCGTGGCGCGCCTGGGGAGCCTCTCCGAACCGGCTCGCGAGGTCGTCCGCATCGCCTCCGCCGCCGGCCGCACGATCGACGACGCCCTGCTGGTGCGGGTCGCCGCGCAGCCCGACCGCAAGACCATCCACGCCCTCCGTGAAGCCGTCGAACGCGGCATCCTCGTCCCGGCCGACGGCGCGGGCGTCGAGGGCTACGCGTTCCGGCACCCGCTGCTGCGGGAGGTCGTGGCCACGAGCCTGTTGCCCGGCGAACGACGGCGCCTCCACGCGGCGTTCGCGCACGCGCTGGCCGAGACGCCGGCGGCCGGACCCGGGCCGTCCGCCGCCGAGCTGGCCTATCACTGGGACGCCGCCGGTGACGCGGGGCGTGCCCTGAACGCCTCGATCGAGGCGGGCTATGCGGCCGAGCGCGTCTATGCGTTCCGCGAAGCGCAGGGGCACTTCGAGCGCGCCCTCGAGCTCTGGGACAGCGTGCCGTTCGCCGACGACCGCGTGCCCGTGGACCGGCTGGCGGTCAGCGAACGGGCGGCCGCCATGGCCGCCCTGGTCGGTGACCACCGACGCGCCATCAAGCTGACCCGGGCGGCGCTGGCGTCGCTCGACGAGACGGCGGATCCCGAGCGGGCGGGTCTGTTCCACAGCCGGTTGCGCTGGTACCTCTGGGAGTCGGGAGATCAGGAGTCGGCGCTGGCCGACGCGCTCGAGGCCGTCCGCCTCGTGCCCGCGGATCCGCCGAGCGCGCTGCGAGCCAACGTCCTCGGTCACGCGGCGGGCCTGCTGCTGTTCTCGGGTCGCATCGAGGAGTCGGAGCGCCTCGCCCGTGAGGCCCTTGCCCTGGCCCAGCGCGTCGGCGCCCACGAGGAGGAGGCGCTCGCGCTCGGCGTCCTCGGCTGGGACCTCGTGCAAACCGGCCGCGTGGAGGAGGGCCTCGCCAGCGTGCGCGAGGCCTGGCTCATCGCGCGCCGCATCGGCCAGATCACCGGCCTCGCCCTCGCCTACAACCACCTCGCGGCCATCCTCGATCATGCCGGTCGCGTCGCCGAGAGCCTGCAGGTGGCCGAGGAGGGCATCGAGCTGGCCGCGCGCCTGGGCGTCGAGCGGACGTTCGGGGCGCAGCTCGAGGGGAACGCGGCCCACGCCCTCTTCCGCCTGGGGCGCTGGCCGGAAGCCGATGCGCTGACGCGCCGGGCCCTGGAGCGGGGCGCGGCGGGCGCGATCGAGCTGTGGCTGCTCGTCGTGCGTAGCCGCCTCGACGTCGCACGGGGCCGCTTCGCGGAGGCGGCACGCGAGTTCGCGGCGCTGGGCGCCATCGAGGACGAGGTCGGGGCGCGGCCGTACCTCGGCTGGCTGGCGGTCGCCCAGGCCGAGGCGGCCGTATGGCAGGCTGATCCCCGCTCCGCGCTCGACCGCGTCATGGCCATGCTCGATGCGGGCGAGCTGCCGCGTGCCGATGCCTCGGTCGCCTCGCTCGCGGCGCTCGGGCTGCGCGCGGCGGCCGATCTGCTCGAGACCGCGGCCGGGCGTTCCGACGGGTCGATCGAGGCGGCGAGGCCGGCTGCTCGGCGCATCCAGGATCTCGTGCGGCGGCTTCGTTCGGCCGAGCTGCTCTCGCCGCCGGACCTGCCGACGGCCGGGCCGATCCCCACGTCGCCCGGTCACGGCGCCGAAGCGGCCCTCATCGCGGCCGAGGCGTCGCGCCTGCGGGCTCGGCCCGACCCGGGTCCGTGGCGAGCGACCGAGGCAGCGGCCCAGGCCGAGGGTCGCGTGTACCTCGTCGCCTACGCTCGCTTCCGCCTGGCTGCGGCGTTCCTCGCCCGGCGGGGCGGCCGGGACGCGGTCGCGGCCGCGCTGCGCGGGGCGGACGAGGTCGCGACCGGCCTCGGCGCGGCGCCGCTCCGGGACGCCATCGAGGAGCTGGCGCGCCGGGCGCGGATCCCGCTGCCGACGACGGCGGCGGCGGCCCGGACGACGTCGCGCTTCGGCCTCACGGAGCGGGAACGCGAGGTGCTCGCCCTGGTGGCCGAAGGCCGCTCCAACCGGGAGATCGGCCAGGTCCTCTTCATCAGCCCCAAGACCGCCAGCGTCCACGTCTCGAACATCCTGGGCAAGCTCGGCGTCGAGGGGCGGGTGGAGGCGGTCACGATGGCCCATCGCCTCGGCTTGCTGGAGCCGGAGCCGGCGGGCGCCGGCGCGCCCACATCGCGGCGCTGACGGGGGGAGGGGCGTTTGGCGCCGCGCGACGCGTGTCTGCGGTAGAATCCGCGCCTTCGGGCCGCTAGCTCAATGGTAGAGCAGCTGACTCTTAATCAGCTGGTTGAAGGTTCGAGTCCTTCGCGGCTCACCAGGATTTCACGCACGGATCGGCCCTCCGGACGCCACCGGGGGGCCGTTCGATTCGAGCCTGTACCACCCGCCGTACCACCTAGCCGGTGGCGGCGCGACGTGGCCGCGAAGCTCGCCGAGGGTTACCGGCAGCTCGCCCTCGTCGGCCTCCTCGCTGGCCGTCGGCTACGCTCAGTCACCGCGCCCGTGTAGCTCAGCTACAGAGCGGAGAGCATCGATCCGCGCTTCGGCCGGCCACTCGAGCGGCGCCGACGGGGCGCCACTCCACCGCCACGATGATCTGATGGTGACGGGCGACGGCTACAATGACCGGTGCTCTCGAGACCTTCGCCCGACCGGCGATCCGAGGCGCGATCGCGACGTCGAGCAGTTCGGCAAGAGGTGCCAGCGTGCAAGCGATCCCCGAGGAACTCGCCTACCTGCTGCGCACGAACGTGCTCGCGCACGTGTCCCTGACCGAAGCGGATGGATCGCTCGTGACCCATGTCATGTGGGTGGATTACGACGGCGAGCACATCCTGACGATCTCGCCGACCGGGTCATCCAAGAGCCGCGCCGTGCGCCTACGCCCGAACATCGCGGTCTCCGTGGTTGACCCGGAGAACCCGTGGCGCCGCCTCGCGATTAGTGGACGCGTCACCGAGATCCGCGACGACGAGGGACTCGCCTTCATCAACAGGCTCTCCGAGCGGTACGTCGGGGCGCCCTATCCGCGCCCGGGGCCGCGCGAGATCTTCGTCATCACGCCGGACCGGGTCCGTTCGTTCATGGGACGGGGCTGAGCTGCCGCGGAAGCGCGAATGTGCCAGTCTCGCGGCGTCGCTGGATGACGTGGGGAAGATGGCCGTGAGCTACGCCGAAGATCGCTACCTCGCCGACATCGTCGAGGATCGCGCGGGGGTTCTTGGGCCGAGTGACGGGCTCCGCATCCTCGTGCACGGTGGCTGGAGCTCGGACCGGCCGACAGTCGCAGCCAGCGCGACTCCATAGGCTGCCCACGAGACCGGCCGCTCGGCTGTCCAGCTCTGCCGTGACAGCTAGACCGGCTGCGTCTGGGCTGCCTCGGTGCTCGAATGCACCAAGCCGAATGGCCGATGGCGTCACCGGCGTACTTCTCTTCGTAGCCCTCGTACCGGGCGACGATGTCGCTCAGGGCACGCACGAGCGGGTCCACGATCTCCAGCAGCTCCTCGGAATCGACCTGTTGTGCGAGTGCGTGAAGCCCGAGATGTCCGCGAACAGCGCGGTGTTGAGACGGCGCGCCTCTCTGAGCTGGTCCGTCGAGCGGAAGCGCTCGCCGGACGGCTGAGTTCCCGCCGCGCCGCCAACCTCGGGAGGCAGGATGCGCGGCCGCCCGATGTGGTGCATGCTGGTTCCCGCGGCGGCGCTCCATCCCCCCTGGACGCCGCCGCGCTTCGTTGCTCAGCCGGCCGCCACCCGGGCGCCGCGGTCGGCGGCGATGCCCTCCAGGGCCTCGAGCAGCCGATCGACCTCGGCGGCGGTGTTGTAGTGGACGATGCCGAGCCGCAGGACGCCGCCCGTCTCGTAGAGTCCCAATCGCTCGATCAGCGCCCGGGCGTAGAAGTCGCCATCCCAGGCGAAGATGCCCTGGCGGCCGAGCGCCTGCGCCGCCTCGCGCGGCGAGACGCCGTCGATGGTCACGGCCACGGTCGGCGTCCGCTCCGCCAGACGGCTCGGCTCGGCCATGCCGTGGACGCGGACGCCGCGGATCGCCGTCAGGCCGCGGAGGAGCCGGGCGGCCAGCGTCAGCTCGTGGCCCTGGATGGCGTGCATGGCGGCCAGGATCTCGGCCCGCCTCCCGCCCTCGCCGGCGTCGGCCGCGACCTCCCCGTAGCGGCGGCCCACCGAGCGCAGGTAGTCGACGGCGGCGAGCGTGCCCGCGATCCCCTCGAAGTTCTGGGTCCCGGTCTGGAACCGGTCGTGGGCCGGCCGCACCTTGTACGCCGGTAGCGCGTCGAGCACCTCGGCGCGGCCGTAGAGCGCGCCGAGATGGGGCCCGAACCACTTGTAGGCCGAGGTGACGAGGAAGTCGGCGCCCAGGGCACGCACGTCGACCGGGCCGTGGGGTACGTAGTGGACGGCGTCGACGTAGGTCAGCGCGCCGACCGCCCGCGCCCGCGCCGCGATCTCGCGCACCGGGTTGATCGTCCCCACCGAGTTCGAGGCCAGGCCGACCGCCACGAGCTTCGTCCGCGGCCCCAGGACGGCGTCGAGGCTGTCGAGGTCCAGCGTGGCGTCATCGGGGTGGATGTCTACCGTCCGCACCACCAGCCCGCGGTCGTCGGCCAGGCGGCGCCAAGGCGAGACGTTGGCCTCGTGGTCGAGCGTCGTGACGACGATCTCATCGCGCGGCGCGAGCGTGGCGCCGATGGAACGGCTGATGTGGAAGGTCAGCGTCGTCATGTTGTAGCCGAACTTGATCTCGTCAGGCGAGGCGGCGCCGAGCAGGTCGGCTACGGCGCCGCGCGCCTCGGCCACGACGGCGTCGCTGCGCTCGCTGGTCAGGAAGGCGCCGCCGTCGTTGGCGTTCGAGGTCAGGTAGTAGCGGGTGACCGCATCGATCACGCGCTGCGAGACCTGCGTCCCACCGGGGCCGTCGAAGTAGGCCGCCGGCCGGCCGTGCTGCTCCAGGGCCAGGGCGGGGAACTCGGCGCGCAGGGCCTCCACGTCGTAGTCGGTCATCCTTCTGGGATCTCCTCTTGCATGTGACGGCTGCGGCGTGTACCCGCCATCCTGGTCAGGCGCGGCGCAGCAGCAGCCAGCCTCCGGCCAGCGCGATCCCGATCACGACCGCGACGCCGACGACTCCCCCGGGCACGATCTCAGCCAGGTCGCGCAGTGCGGCGGAGAATGCGCCCACGACGCTGGACATGAGCCCGGACAGCGAGTCGCCGATGCCACCGAGCGCGTCACCGACGGCCCGACCGAGCCCATCCATCCGTCGAGTGTAATGGCCCCGCCCGCGCGGACGCCTCGATGCACCCTCTGCTAGGCTAGGGGCGCTCCCTTCATCGCGGTCCTGAGAGGCCGCAGGGACCGGTCCCGAGAGGCCGGGAGAGGAGGACGCTTGAACGCGCGACGCAGACCACCGTGCCCCCGAGGCCCGGTGGTCGTTCCTTGTGCGGAGGCCGATCGCCGATGAGCGGGCTGCTTGTCGCCTCGCGCATCCCCGTTCCCGCGGACGCCGTCGTCGATCCGCGTATCGGGTCCCACGGGCCGGCGCTCGTGGCGCTCGAGGATGGCACGGTCTTCCCCGGCATCGCCTTCGGCGCCCCGGTCACCGCCGGCGGCGATCTCGTCGCCAACACCAGCCAGACGGGCTATCAGGAGGTCTGCACCGACCCGTCCTATGCCGGTCAGGTGGTGGTCATGACCTACCCGCTCATCGGCAACTACGGACGGCTCGTGGAGGACGACCAGTCGGAGCGGCCGTGGTTGCGGGCCCTCGTGGTGGCGCACGCGACGGCCGCCGTGGTCGGTCGGGCGCGGCAGATCGTCCATCTGCTCCGCGCCGCCGGGGTGCCGGCTATCGCCGGCGTCGACACCCGGGCACTGGCGCGCCACCTGCGCGAGACCGGCACGCAGCGTGCCGTCGTCACCGCGCCCGGTGAGACGGACCCCGACGCGGCGGTGGCGGCCGCACGGGCGCTGCCGCGCTGGGAGGACCAGGACTTCGTGGGCCAGGTGTCGGCGACCGACCCGTACGACATCGGGACGGGGGAGGGGCCACTCGTCGCAGTCATGGACTTCGGTCTGAAGGCGAACGTCGTGCGCGGCCTGCGGCGACGCGGGGCGCGCGTGCGAGTGTTGCCGCACACGGCCACGCTCGAGACACTCCTCGCGCCCGAGGTGGCCGGGCTCGTGCTCTCGCCCGGGCCGGGCGATCCGGCGCGCCTCGCCGGCCCTGTCGTCCTGGCTCGCGCCGCCATCGCCGACGGGCGACCGCTGCTGGGCATCTGTCTCGGCCACCAGCTCGTCGGGCTGGCGGCCGGCGCCGAGACGCGGCGGCTCCGTTTCGGCCACCACGGCGCCAACCACCCCGTCCAGGACATCGAGTCGGGCCGCGTGCAGGTCACGGCCCAGAACCACGAGGTCCAGGTCGTCGCCGAAACGCTCCCCTTGGCGAGTGGCTTCTTCGTCTCGCAGCGCAACCTCAACGATGGGTCCGTGGAAGGTCTGCGCCACCGCGAGCTGCCCATCGAGACCGTGCAGTACCACCCCGAGGGCTCGCCGGGTCCGCTCGACGCGCTGGAGGTCTTCGACCGCTTCGTGGCCCGCGTGCAGGAGCGATCCGGATGAGTGGTCCTCATGCCAGGCCGGCGTCCGTCCTCATCATCGGCTCCGGGCCCGTGGTCATCGGGCAGGCGGCCGAGTTCGACTACGCCGGCACGCAGGCCTGCCGGGCCCTGCGCGACGAGGGCATCCGCACGATCCTGCTGAACTCGAACCCGGCCACGATCATGACCGACCCCGGCGTCGCCGACGTGGTCTACCTGGAGCCGCTCACGGTCGAGTCGGTGGAGCGCATCCTGGAGCGCGAGCGTCCCGATGGGATCCTGGCGGGTCTCGGGGGCCAGACGGCGCTCAACCTCGCCGTCGCGTTGGCGCGGGCGGGCGTCCTGGAGCGCACCGGGGTGCCGCTGCTGGGCACGCCGCTGGAAGCCATCGAGATGGCCGAGGATCGCCAGCGGTTCCGCGACCTGCTCGAGCGCATCGGCCAGCCCTACCCGCCCTCGGAGATCGTCGAGGGGGCCACGGGCGCCGCGCGGGAGCGGGCCGCCCACCACGCCCTCGCGTCGATCGGGTTGCCGGCCATCGTGCGCCCGGCGTTCACGCTTGGCGGCTCGGGCGGCGGCATCGTCGACACGGAGGCCGACTACCGCGAACGCGTGCGCTCGGGCCTCCGCGCCAGCCCCATCGGGCAGGTCATCGTCGAGCGCTGCCTGGTGGGCTGGCAGGAGATCGAGTACGAGGTGATGCGCGACGCCGACGACACGTGCATCGCGGTCTGCTCGATGGAGAACGTGGATCCCCTCGGCGTCCATACCGGCGACTCGATCGTGGTGGCCCCGGTGCAGACGCTCCCCGACGCGGTCCACCAGCGGCTGCGCAGCGCGGCCCTGGCGATCATCCGCGCCCTGGGCGTGGAGGGCGGCTGCAACGTCCAGTTCGCGCTCTCGCCCGACGCGCGCGACTACGCCGTCATCGAGGTCAATCCCCGGGTCAGTCGCTCTTCCGCGCTGGCCTCGAAGGCCACCGGCTACCCCATCGCCCGCGTGGCGGCCCAGATCGCCGTCGGTCGACGCCTGGCGGAGATCCCCAACGCGATCACGGGTACGACCGTGGCGGCCTTCGAGCCGGCGCTCGACTACGTGGTGGTCAAGCTGCCGCGCTTCCCGTTCGACAAGTTCCCCGGCGCCGACCGGTCGCTGGGCTCCCAGATGAAGGCGACCGGCGAGGTGATGGCCATCGATCGCACCTTCGGCGCCGCGCTGAACAAGGCCCTGCGCGGCCTCGAACAGGCGGGCGCCGGGCTCCTGGCCGAGGACCAGGCTTGGGGCCCGACCCTGGACTACCTCGCGGGCCCAGTCTCGCGGTTGGGTGAGCGGACGAAGGGGGCGCGCCCCGAGGAGCGGCTCGGCGAAGTGCTCGTGGGAGAGGACGGCCTGGTCTGCGCGGATCGCGCGAACGCGGTTCGGGCCGCCCGGCCGCTCGTCCTGCGCCGTTTCCTGGCGCCCTCGGACTCGCGGCTGTGGCGCCTCCTGGCCCTGCTGCGCCGCGGCATCCCCGCCCACGACCTGCAGGCGGCGACCGGCATCGCGCCCTGGTTCCTGGCCGAGATGGAGCGCCTGATCGATCTCGAGGAGGCGCTGCGCGAAGCGGGCCCGGTCGTTCGTGCCGGATCGCCGATCCCCGACGAGCTGCTCGTGTCGGCGAAGCGGGCCGCCTTCGGCGACCGCGAGATCGCGACGCTCACGGGCCAGCCGATCGAGGCCGTCGCGGCCCATCGAGGGCGGATGGGGCTGGAGCCGGGCTTCGCCATGGTGGACACCTGCGCCGCCGAGTTCGCCGCCCGGACGCCCTACTTCTACGCCACCTACGCCGCCGCCGGCTCGCCGCCGGAGGCGGCGCCAGTCGAGCGCCCGGCAGCGCTGGTGATCGGTTCGGGGCCGGTGCGCATCGGCCAGGGCATCGAATTCGACTACTGTGCCGTCCAGGCCGCCGCCACGCTGCGGGGCATGGGCTGGCAGGCGGTCATGGTGAATTCGAACCCCGAGACCGTCTCGACGGACTTCGACGCCTCATCCCGCCTCTACTTCGAGCCGCTCGACGCCGAGAGCGTGCGGGCGGTCGTGCGAGCCGAGACGCCTCCCGGAGGGCCGCCGCTGGGGGCGCTCGTGCAGTTCGGCGGCCAGACGCCGCTCAACCTCGCCGCGCCGCTGGCCGCGGCCGGCGTGCCGCTGCTGGGGATCGACGTGGACACCATCGACAAGGCCGAGGAGCGCGTCCGTTTCGCGGCCATCCTCGATCGCCTCGGCGTCCCCCAGCCGCCGGGCGGGATGGCGACGTCGGTCGAGGAGGCGATGGCCGTCGCCGAGCGCATCGGCTACCCCGTCATCGTGCGCCCCAGCTTCGTCATCGGCGGGCTGGCCATCGACTTCGCCTACGGCCCGGAGGATCTCGCAGCCCAGCTGGCCGCGGCGACGGTCGTCACGCCCGACCGACCCGTGCGCCTCGACGCCTACCTCGAGGGCCTCGAGGTGGACGTGGACGCCATCAGCGACGGACGGACCGTGCTCGTGCCGGGGCTCATCGAGCACGTCGAACGGGCCGGTGTTCATTCGGGCGACTCGCTCGGCTTCTGCCCGCCTCAGAGCCTCACGCCCGGCGACCAGGCACTGATCGTGGCCACGATCACCCGCGTCGCGCTGGAGCTCGGCGTGCGCGGCCTCGTCAACGCCCAGTTCATCGTGCGCGACGACGGCATCTACCTGATCGAGGTGAACCCGCGCGCCAGCCGCACGGTGCCCTTCCTTTCCAAGGTGACGGGCGTGCCGATGGTGGACCTGGCCACGCGCATCGCCCTGGGGGCCACGCTGGCGGAGCTGGGCTGGGACGGGGGTTTGCTCCCGGAGCCGCCGTTCGTGGCCGTCAAGGCGCCGGTCTTCTCGACCGCCAAGCTGCGCGGCGTGGACCCCTCGCTCGGACCGGCCATGCAGTCCACGGGCGAGGTGATCGGCATCCACACCGACGCGCGGGTGGCGATGGCGAAGGCATTGCTGGCGGCCTCGCTGCGACCGCCGTTGCCGGGTCCCCGCGGTGCCGTCGCGCTGCTCTCGATCGCCGATCGCGACAAGGGCCAGCTGCCGGATCTCGCGGAGGCGCTGGCCGCGGCCGGCTATCGTTTCGCGGCCACCCGCGGCACCAGCAGGCGGCTGCGGGCGCTGGGGCACGCGGCGACCGAGGTGGCGCGAGTCGCCGAGGAGGACGGCCGACGGGCCACGATCCTCGAGACCATCCGCTCGGGGGACGTGACGCTGGTCGTCAACACGCCCTCGCCACTGCCCGGTCCCGTGCGCGACGCGGCGTCGATCCGGCACACGGCCGTGGCGGAGGGGATCCTCTGCCTCACGAGCATCGAGACGGCCGTGACCGCCGCTCGCTCGCTCGATCCGGCCGTGCGCGCCGGCATCGCCGACGTCCGGCCGCTGGGGGAGTGGGTGCCGGGCCTCGTGGGGGCCGTGCCGCGCGGGTAGCCGCGGCCGCCGCTGCCGGGCCGGGATGCGCTGTACCATCGGGGCAGTCCGCCGCTCGGGAGCGCCCGGCCGCCGGCCCCATCCCGCGACACGCAGCCCTGGAGCCCGCATGCCCGGCAGCGACCCCGACATCCCCACGATCCGCTTCGGCGAACGGCGCCTGGCCAACGGCCTGCGCGTCATCGTCGCGCCGGATCGCCTCGCACCGGTCGTGGCCATCAACCTCTGGTACGACGTCGGCTCCAAACACGAGCGCCCGGGCAAGACCGGCTTCGCCCACCTGTTCGAGCACTTCATGTTCCAGGGCTCGGGCCACGTGGCGAAGACCGAGCACATGGCCATCATCCAGGGCTCGGGCGGCGTGTGCAACGCGACCACATACTTCGACCGGACGAACTACTTCGAGACCTTGCCCTCGAACCAGCTGGAGGTCGGCCTCTGGCTGGAGGCCGACCGGATGGCCACGCTGCTCGACGCGCTGAGCCAGGAGAACCTCGACAACCAGCGCGAGGTGGTCAAGAACGAGAAGCGCCAGAGCTACGACAACCGCCCCTACGGTTCCTTCTACGAGCGCCTCATGGCCGCCGTCTTCCCGCCGGAGCATCCCTACCAGCACACGCCCATCGGCTCCATGGCCGACCTGGACGCGGCCAGCCCGGAGGACGTGCGGCAGTTCTTCCGCGACTGGTACGCGCCGAACAACTGCGTCGTCTCCATCGTCGGCGACGTGGACGAGGAGGAGACCTTCGGGGCGGCGGAGCGCTGGTTCGGGCCGATCCCGGCCAACCCCGCCATCGCGCCCTTCGCCGCTCCGTCGCTACCGGCGCGCATCGGGCGGGAGGTTCGCGAGACCGTGCCCGACGCGGTGCCGCTCGTGCGCATCCACTTCGGCTTCCGCACCCCGCCCTTCGGCGCAGCCGCGTTCGACGCGCTGGAGGTCGCGGCCCAGATCCTCGCCGGCGGCAAGGGCAGCAGGCTCCACCGCACGCTCGTGCGGGAACGGCGCATCGCCCAGGACGTGGCGCTCTTCACGCTGCCGCTCGTGTCGGGCGGCTCCATCTGCGCGGGCTGGGCGACCGCCCGGCCCGAGGCGGACCCAGCGGAGGTCGAGGCGGGCTTCCTCGCCGAGCTGGACCGTGTAGCCGCCGAGCCGGTGAGCGACGACGAGCTGGCCCGCGCCCGCGCGCTGATCGAGGCCGGCGAGCTGGCCGGGCTCGGCCGCGTGGAAGAGGTGGCCGACCGGCTCAGCCAGTACGCGACGCTGTTCGACCGGCCGGAGCTGATCAACGAGCAGCTGCCGCGCTACCTCGCCGTGGATGCCGAGGCGATCCGGGCCGTGGCCGCGGACGTCTTCCGGCCCGACAATCGCGCCGTCATCACGTTCGTGCCGCAGGGCGCCGGCGCGGGGGCGGCGGCGTGAGCGGCCTCGACATCCTCGCCCGCCGCCCCGCGCCGGCGGCACCCCGGGAGTACCACTTCCCGCGCTTCGAGCGGGCACGTCTGGCGAACGACCTGACGGTCATCACCGCCCACCTGCCGGGCCGGCCGCTCCTCGCGGCGCAGCTCGTCCTCGAGGGCGGCGCGGGACACGAGCCGGCCGACCTGGCCGGCGTGACCGCGCTGCTCGCGCGGGCCCTGCCCGAGGGCACGGCCCAGCGGGACGCGATCGCGTTCGTCGAGGCCACCGAGCGCCTGGGCGCCGAGCTGCACGCAGAGGCGGGCTGGGAGACGGTCGCCGTCACGCTGGAGGTTCCGCGCCGCCACTTCGGACCGGCGCTGGCGCTGCTGGCCGAGCTGGCCCTCCAGCCGAGCTTCCCGGCACACGAGGTGGAACGGCTGCGTGATGAGCGGCTCAACGACCTGCTGCAATCCACGGCGGAGCCGCGCCGCCGCGTGGAGCGGGCCTTCGCCGAGACGATCTATGCGCCGGGCGTGCCCTACGGGCGGCTGCTCGGAGGCGATGAGGCCAGCGTCCCGCGCCTCGACCGCGTGGCGGTCGCCGCCCGCCATGCCACGCTCCTCGACCCGTCCGCCGCGACGCTCATCGTGGCCGGCGATCTCGAGGGCCTGCCGGTTGTGACCCTGGTGGCGGAGCACCTCGGGAGCTGGCCGGCGGGTGACAGTCCCGCCGTGGCACCGGGCACCCCCCTGCCCGACGACGCCGGCAGCCCACGGCTCGTCCTCGTCGACCGCCCCGGCTCCCCGCAGTCGGAGCTGCGCATCGGCCACGTCGGGCTCCCGCGCCGCATCCCGGACTTCCATGCCGTGGCGGTCATGAGCGCCATCCTCGGCGGGCTCTTCAATTCGCGGCTGCAGCGGCTGCTGCGCGAGGAGCGCGGCTACACCTATGGCATCGGGGCCGGCTTCGACTTCCGCCGCTCGGCGGGCCCCTTCGCCGTGCGTACCGCCGTCCAGACCGAGGTGACCGCGCCCGCCATCGCGGACATCCTGGGCGAGCTGCGGCGCATGCGCGAGGCGCCCATCGAGGCCCAGGAGCTGCGCGACGCACGCGACTTCCTGATCGGCGTCTTCCCGCTCCGCTTCGAGGCGGCGGCGCAGGTCGTCGGGGCCATCACCGGCCTCGTGGTCCACGGCCTGCCCGATGACGAGCTCGACCGGTACCGGCAGGTCGTGGCGGCACTGACCGAGGAGGAGGTCCACGCGGCCGCACTGGCGCATGTCCACCCCGACGCGTTCTCGATCGTCATGGTCGGCGACGCGGAGCGGGTGGTGCCGGGGCTCGAGGCCACGGGCCTCGGTCCGTTGGAGATCGTGCGCGAGGCCGTCCCGACGGTGGCGGAGGAGGCTTAGGACGCCGCCGGCCCGCCTGCCCGCCTTCGCCTCCCGCCCGTATCGGGTCTTCCTCACTGGCGCCTTCGTCACCAATGTCGGCGGCTGGATGCAGACGACCGCGCTGGGCTGGCTCGTGCTGCGCCTCACGGACTCACCGGCGATGCTCGGTGTCGCCTCGTTCGCCGGCAGCGCGCCGACGCTCCTCCTCTCGCTCTACGCAGGCGTGCTGGCGGATCGCGTCGATCGGCGCCGGCTCCTGCTGGGGACCCAGCTCGCCGTCGGCGGCCTGGCGGTGCTCCTCGCCGTGCTGGCCACGACCGGCCACATCGCCTTCTGGCAGATCATCCTCATCGCTTTCGCGACCGGTTGTGCCCAGGCGGTGGGGATGCCCACCTTCCAGGCGCTCATGCCCACGCTCGTGGCGCGGGAGGCGCTGGGCAACGCCATCGCCCTCAACAGCGCCCAGTTCAACCTCAGCCGCATCATCGGCCCGGCCATCGCCGGGGTCATCGTCGGCCTGGTCGGGGAGAGCGCGAACTTCTGGCTCAACGCGCTGGGCACGACCGCCTTCGTCTTTGCCCTGCGCTCGATCCGGCTGCCGGCACAGGACGCGCTCGTGCGCGCCGAGGCCGGCCTCTGGTCGAACCTGCTCGACGGGCTGCACTACGTCGTCTCCCAGCGCGTGCTGCTGGCGCTCCTGCTGCTCGCCGCGGCACCCGCGCTGTTCGTGCTGCCGTACCTCGCGCTGATGCCCGTCTTCGCGCGCGACGTGCTCGGCATCGGCGCCGCTGGGTTGGGCCTGTTGACGGCGGCCATCGGCGTCGGGGCGCTGGCGGGGGCGGTCATGGTCGCGCTGTTCCGACCGCCCGGCGCAAGCGCCCGCACGATGCTCGTCGGGTTGGTGGCCATGGCCGGCACGCTGGCCGTCTTTACCGTCTCGCGCGACGTCGTCGTCTCCTGCATTGCGCTGGCCGGGCTGGGAGCCTCGCAGGTGGCCTACTACACGACGACCAACACGCTCGTGCAGCTCCTCTCGCCCGCCCGCTACCGCGGCCGGATCCTCAGCATCTACGTGCTCACCTCGCTCGGGCTGCTTCCCCTGGGCAGCCTCGCGGCGGGGGCCGTCGCGCAGTCGATCGGGGCGCCCCAGACGCTGCTCATCGGGGCCGGCCTGACGCTGGCTGGGATGGCCGGCGTGCTCGCCTGGTGCCCGCCGCTGCGACACCTGCGCATCGGCCCGACCGTGGCGCGGGCGGCCTGAAACCTTCGGGGGCGCCAATGGCTCGGATGGGTTGAGCGGGCCGTATGAATGGCCCACCATCCCGAGGACCGACCCGATGACTTCCGACCGGAACCGACTGGCCCGTGGCGTTGCCGTGGCGCTCGTCTCGCTCTTCCTCGTCGCCGGCGCCGCCTTTGCCACCGGCGGCATCCTGACCCCGCTGACGTCGCCCGCGGGTCCCTCGACCGAGGCCACCGAGACGCCCGAGCCGAGCGAGACGCCCGACGCCACCGACGACCAGGGCGCTGCCGAGACGCCCGAGCCGAGCGAAACGCCCGATGCCACCGACGACCAGGACGCTGCCGAGACGCCCGAGCCGAGCGAAACGCCCGATGCCACCGACGACCAGGACGCTGACGAGACGCCCGAGCCGAGCGAGTCGCCCGACGCAAGCGACGACCATGGCGATGACGACGCCTCGCCGAGTGCGAGCCCCGATGACCACAGTGGCGCTGATGATGACGACGACTCCGGCTCCGACGACTCCGAGCTCGGCTCGGATGACGGCGGATCGTCCGGCGACGAGTCGGACGACGACTGACGGGTTCGGTCCATCTGGCCCTCTGCGCTCGTCGCGCAGACCCGCCACCATCGAGAAGTGGATGACCGCCATCTCTTTACAGCGATCACAGCGGGAGACCGGGACGCCTTCCGAGCGCTCGTCGAGCGCGAGCAGGCGCCGGTCTTCCGTGCTTGTTACCGGATCCTCGGGCGCGTCGCCGAAGCTGAGGACGTTGCTCAGGAGAGCTTCGTGATCGCCTATCGCGCCATCGGCACATGGCGAGGCGACGGCTCGCTCGGCGCCTGGCTCGGACGCATCGCGACCCGACAGGCGCTCCGGCGCCTCGGGCAGCGGCGCGAGACGGTACCGCTCGAGTCGGTCGGCGGCGCCTACGATGTGTCCGCCGGTCCCGACCCGCTGGGAGCCGCCATCGCGGCCGAGCGTGGGCTTGCCGTGCGCAACGCCGTAACGGCGCTTAAGGAGCCCTACCGTGAGATCGTTGCGTTGCGCTTCTTCGCGGAGCTCTCCCTCAACGAGATCGCCGACGCGACCGGCCGGCCGCTGGGGACCGTCAAGACCCACCTCCATCGCGGGCTGGCCCGCCTGCGCGACGCGCTGGCCCGGGAGGCCATGGCATGACGCGCCAGCCCTTCGATCCCGCCGAACTTGGCGTTGACGACCAGGCGCTCGCCGCCGTCGGGCGCGAGCTGGAGGCCATGGCGGCGGATGCTTCGCCCTTCCCGCCCGGCGGCTTCGCGGATCGTGTGATGGCCGCCATCGCCGGCGAGCCGGCTCCCACGCCGCCCGTCGCCTTCCTCCACGCCGTCGGGGCCGTTTCCCTCGGCGACGCATGGCGCGCCTGGCTGGCCAACTTGCGGCTCGTCTTCGGCGGCCGCAGCGTGGCCACGGCGCTTCGACTCCAGGCGCTCGCGGTCGTCCTGGTGGCCGTGCTCGCCGTCGGTGCGGGGGGCACGGCGGCCGCGGTCGGGGCGGGGGCGATCCTGGGGACGTTCTCGGGGCCCACAGAGCCGACGCCGGTCACGACACCGACACCGACACCGACGCCGTCACCGACACCAGCGCCCACGCCCGCGGTCGAGCCGTCCGAATCCCCGGAGGCCTCGGAGTCGGCCGAGCCATCCGAATCCCCGGAGGCCTCGGAGTCGGCCGAGCCGGATCGCTCGCCCGACGCGACCGAGACGCCGCGCCCGAGCGAGACGCCGGGCCCGAGCGAGACGCCGCGACCGAGCGAGACGCCGCGCCCGAGCGAGACGCCGGGCTCGAGCGAGACGCCGGGCTCGAGCGAGACGCCGGGCTCGAGCGAGACGCCCCACGGCAGCGACGGCAGCGGCGACGCCGGCTCGGGTTCGGCGGGATAGCCCCCGCGCGTTTGCCGCCGCGTCGCGCGGCCGGTAGGCTCGCGCGATGATCGTCATCCTGGGCCGGCCTTTCGTCGCCGACAGTCCCGCGGGGCATCGGCCCGCCGGCCTCGCCGCGCGGATCGCCCTGGCTGCGGCGGCTGCCGGTGGACGCGTGGAGCTGGCCGGCAGCGTCGGCGACGACGAGGCCGCCGATGCCGTGGCCATCGGCCTGGCGCGGGCCGGCGTCGGTCATGCCGCGCTCCAGCGCATCCCGGCCGCGGTCACGCCGCAGGAGGGATCGGTCCCGGTCTTGCCGCGGATGGATGCCCACGACGTCGACCTGGCCCTGCGCTACCTGACCGACTATCGAGTCCTCGTAGTCGCCGAGACGTTGACCCCGGAGCTCGAGGTGGTCGTCCTCGATGCAGCCGGCTACACGGGGGCGACGATCGTGGCCGTGGTCTCGAGCGGTGGTCGGGTCGGACCCGCTCTCGCCGATGCGGCCACGGTCCTCGAGGCGCCCGAGGACGCGCTCGGGCCGTTCGCCGAGCTCGTCGGGCGGTACGCCGCCGGTCTGGATGCCGGCACGGCCCCCGCCGAGGCGTTCGCGGCCGCCACTCGCAGCGCCGGCTGGGAGCCTGCGGGCTGATGGCGGTGGGGGAGGACACCCGGGCGTTGGTGGTCTATGGCCCCGGTTCGGACAGGTACGACTTCGGGCTCCTGCATCCGCTCACGCCGCGGCGCTTCGGGCCGGGCATCGGGCTGCTGCGGGCGTACGGCGCGGACCGCTTCCTGGCACCGGAGCCCGCCTCCGATGCCGAGCTGTCACGGCTCCACGAGCCCGCCTACGTCGAAGTCGTGCGGCGTATCTCCGCTGATCCGGACGGGCCGCCGGAGCGCGGCATCGGGCCGGGCGACGATCCGGCCTTCGCGGGCATGCACGAGGCGGCCGCCACCGTTGCCGGCGGCTCCCTCGCCGGCATGCGCGCCATCCTGACCGGCGAGGCGGTCCACGCGTTCCATCCCGGCGGCGGCCTCCACCACGCGCTGGCTGGCCGCGCGTCCGGCTTCTGCGTCTACAACGACGTGGCGCTCGCCGTGGCGCTGGCGCGTGACGCCGGCCACCGCGTCCTGTACGTGGACATGGACGTGCATCACGGCGACGGCGTCCAGGCGCTCTTCTGGAACGATCCTGCGGTATTGACGTGCAGCCTCCACGAGACGGGCGAGACGCTCTTCCCCGGCACGGGTCGGGTCGAGGAGCGGGGCGGCCCCGGCGCCGAGGGGAGGGCGGTCAACGTGCCGCTCCAGCCGGGCACCGGCGACGCTTCCTGGCTAGCCGCGCTCGAGACAGTCGTGCCAGCGCTCGCCGAGGCCTTCCGGCCCACGATGCTCGTCACCCAGCACGGCTGCGACTCGCACCTGCTCGATCCGCTGGCGCACCTGCGCCTGACGACGGCCGCCTACCGGCGGGCGGCCGCGGTCGTGGACGAGGTCGCCCATCGCTGGTGCGAGCGGCGCTGGCTGGCCACGGGCGGCGGCGGCTACGACGTCTACCGCGTCGTGCCCCGTGCGTGGGCGCTGGTCTGGCTGGCGCAGGCCCACCGCGAGCCGCCCCTCGAAACGCCGCTCGAATGGCGGGCGCGCTGGGAGGACGAAGCCGTGCGCTGGCACCAGGCGCCGATGCCCGAGGTCTTCCTCGATGCGTCGGACCTCGCCGGCCCCGAATCGCCCGCGATCACTGCCGCAAACGCGAGGATCGTCGAACGAGCGGTCGCCGGGTTCCGGGCACGACCGGGCTGAGAGCCACTCCGGTCGTCCGTGGGGAGGGGACAAACACCCGCGTTGCTCACCGGACGAGCGAACGGGCCAACGAAGCGAACCGCCCGCCCGGTTGTGGTCGCGCAGGGGCGCTTCCTCCGCTGCCGTGGTCACCGCGCGTGCAGAAGGCTGAAGGAGATCCACCCATGAGTGGCCCGTTCGTCCGTTTGAACACCCGCTACACATGGCGATGGTGGGCGGTCAGCCGGTCTCCGGTCGGCGGCGAGTGGAGGTGCAGGAAGGCAGTCACCTGCGAGGATCCCGGCGTCGGCGCTGACCCGCCTGCACGTGCGGGGCGGCACCGAACTCAACGGTAAGGCTGCCGGGCGCTTGCGCCAGGGAGGGTACCGATGCCCGGCGCCTCGAACCTCGGGTGGCTGCCGGCCCTTCATCGTCGACCGCGTCCCGCACCAGGCTGTCGAACGCTTGTTCTAAAACACTCGGCGACCTATACTCGCCCCCCGTGCCCCGACGATCCACGACGACCCCCCACGCGGACCCGCTAGCGCCGTTCCAGCCGGCGACGCGCGACTGGTTCCGCTCGGCCTTCGACGCGCCGACCGCGGCGCAGGCGCAGGGCTGGCCGGCCATCGCGCGCGGCGAGCACACGCTCATCTGCGCCCCCACGGGGAGCGGCAAGACCCTCGCCGCGTTCCTCTGGTGCCTCGACCGGCTGATGACCGAGCCTCGGCCGGCCGACCCGCTGCATGCCCTGCGGGTGCTGTACGTCTCGCCGCTCAAGGCGCTCGTCCACGACGTGGACCGCAACCTCCGCGCGCCGCTGCAGGGCATCTCCCTCGCCGCGGGGGCGCGCGGCGAGCGCAGCGCGGACATCCAGGTCGGCATCCGCACGGGCGACACGCCGGCCCGTGAGCGGGCGCGCTTCGCGAACCATCCGCCCGACATCCTCGTCACCACGCCGGAGTCCCTCTACCTGCTCCTGACGTCCGGATCGCGCGAGGCGCTGCGCTCGGTCGAGTGGCTCATCGTGGACGAGATCCACGCCCTCGCCGGCACCAAACGGGGTGCCCACCTCGCACTCTCGCTGGAGCGGCTGGAGGCGCAGGCCGAGCGGAGCCCGCAGCGCATCGGGCTCTCCGCCACGCAGCGGCCGCTGTCGGTGGTGGCGGCCTTCCTCGGTGGTCGGTCGGGACCCGGCGACGAGACCGGGCCCGGGCCACAGCGCCCGGTCACGATCGTGGACGCCGGCGTGCGCAAAGCGCTCGAGCTCCAGGTGGTCGTGCCGGTGGAGGACATGAGCCGCCTCGGCGAGCCGATCCCGCTCCAGGAGTCCCCCGGCGGGCCGGGCGCCGGACCGGAGACGCGGACGAGCATCTGGCCCTCGGTCTACCCGCGCATCCTCGCGCTGATCCGTGCCCACCGCAGCACGATCGTCTTCACTAACAGCCGCCGACTGGCCGAGCGCCTGGCGCTGAAGCTCAACGAACTTGCCGGCGAGGAGCTGGTGCGAGCTCACCATGGCTCCCTGGCCCGGGAGCAGCGGCTGGAGATCGAGGAGTCGCTCAAGGCGGGCAGGCTGCCCGCGCTCGTCGCCACCAGCTCGCTCGAGCTAGGCATCGACATGGGCGCGGTGGACCTCGTCATCCAGGTCGAGTCGCCCACGTCGGTCTCGAGCGGCCTGCAGCGCATCGGGCGGGCCGGCCACCACGTCGGCGAGCCGTCGCGCGGCGTCATCTTCCCCAAGTACCGCGGCGACCTGCTCGAGGCGGCGGTCGTCGTGCGGCGCATGCACGAGGGCGCGATCGAGACGACCCGTCTGCCGCGCAACCCGCTCGACGTGCTCGCGCAACAGATCGTGGCCGCGACCGCCGACCGCGCGTGGGCCGTCGATGAGCTCTACGCCCTGGCGCGACGGGCCGAGAACTACGCCGAGCTGGGCCGCGACGCCTTCGAGGCCGTGCTCGCCATGCTCGCCGGCCAGTACCCCTCCGACGAGTTCGCCGAGCTGCGGCCGCGCGTCGTGTGGGACCGCGTGGCCAACACGGTGCAGGCGCGCCGCGACGCCCGCACGGTGGCCGTAACCTCGGGCGGCACGATCCCCGACCGCGGCTACTTCGGCGTCTACCTGGCCGACGACGGCGACGGCGCGACCCGCGGCGCGCGGGATGGGCGGCGGGCCGGCGGGCGGCGAGTCGGAGAGCTGGACGAGGAGATGGTCTACGAGGCCCGTGACGGCGAGGTGATCCTCCTCGGCGCCAGTGCCTGGCGCATCGAGAAGATCACCCACGATCGGGTGCTGGTCAGCCCCGCGCCGGGCGAGCAGGGCAAGATCCCCTTCTGGAAGGGTGACGGCGTCGGCCGCCCGGTCGAGCTGGGGCGGGCCATCGGCGCCTTCGTGCGGACCTACGGCGAGTCGCTCGGCGGTGCCGAGGCGGACCGCGAGCGGGCGGTCTGGCGGCTTCAGGCCGAGCATGACCTCGACGAGCTGGCCGCGCGCAACCTGCTGGCCTACCTGGCCGAGGAGCGCGAGGCGACGGGCGCCCTGCCCACCGACCGGACGATCGTGCTGCAGCGCTTCCGCGACGAGCTGGGCGACTGGCGCATCTGCCTGCTCAGCCCCTTCGGCGGCCGGGTCCACGCGCCGTGGGCGCTGGCCATCGAGGCGCGCATCCGGGCCGAGCTGGGCGTCGAGGTCCAGCCGCTCTGGTCCGACGACGGCATCGTGCTGCGCCTGCCGGCCACCGACGACCCCATCGGTGGCGACGGATCCGATGCGTTCGGCAGCGAGGCGCTCGCGGGGCCGACGGGGGCGGCGGCGGCCGAGTCGGCGGTACGCATCGCCGCCGACGAGGTGGAGGATCTCGTGGTCGGGGCACTGGGCGGCTCGACGCTCTTCGCCAGCCGCTTCCGGGAGAACGCTGCCCGGGCCCTGCTGCTGCCGCGGCGACGCGGTGCCGAACGCCGGCCGCTGTGGCAGATGCGCCAACGTTCGGCGCAGCTCCTCGCGGTGGCCAGCCGCTACGGCACCTTCCCGATCATCCTCGAGACCTACCGCGAGTGCCTCCAGGACATCTTCGACCTGCCCGCCCTGCGCGACGTGCTGGCCGGCATCGAGCGGCGCGAGATCCGCCTGGTGAGCGTCGAGACGCGCCGCGCCTCGCCCTTCGCCAGTTCGCTGCTCTTCGACTACATCGCCACCTACATGTACGAGGGCGACGCCCCGCTCCTCGACCGGCGCGCCCAGGCGCTGGCCCTCGATCGCGACCTGCTGCGCGAGCTGCTCGGCGCCGAGGAACTGCGCGAGCTGCTCGATGCCGACGCCCTGGCCGAGGTCGAGCTGGAGCTGCAGGCGCTGACCGAGGAGCGCGCGGCCGGCTCCGCCGATGCCGTCCACGACCTGCTCCGGCGCCTGGGCGACCTGACCGGCGCCGAGGTCGCGGCCCGCGTGCGCGGCACGGACGCCCGGTCGCGCGAGCGCGCCGCCGGGGAGTGGCTGGAGGCGCTGGCGGCGGACCGTCGGGCGATCCGCGTGCGCATCGCTGGCGAGGAGCGCTGGATCGCCGTCGAGGACGTGGCGCGCTACCGCGATGCGCTCGGGGTGGCGCCGCCGCCCGGTGTCGCCGAGGCCCACCTGGCGCCGGTCGACGGACCGCTGGAGGGCCTGCTCGGCCGGTGGGCGCGCCGCCACGGGCCGTTCCTTGCCCAGGCGCCGGCCGCGCGCTGGGGCTTGCCGGTCGGTGCGCTGGAGCCCGCTCTCGGGCGGCTGATGGCCGCGGACACGCTCCTGCGCGGCGAGTTCCGGCCGGGTGGCGTGGAGCGTGAATGGTGCGATCCGGAGGTGCTGCGGCTTCTTCGTCGCCGCTCGCTGGCGCGCCTGCGCCGCGAGGTCGAGCCGGTCGAGCCGGCGGCCCTGGCGCGCTTCCTGCCCGCCTGGCACGGCATCGGCGGGACGGCCGGCGGCGTCGACCGATTGGCCGAGGTGATCGCCCAGCTGGAGGGCGTGCCGCTGCCGGCGAGCGTGCTGGAGCGTGACGTCCTGCCCGCGCGCGTGTGGGGCTACACGCCCCGCCTGCTCGACGAGCTCGGCGCCGCGGGCGAGGTCTGCTGGGTGGGGCAGGGGAGCCTCGGCCGTGATGACGGGCGCCTCGCGCTCTACCGGCCCGACCGGTTGGCGCTGCTGCTGCCGCCGGCCGACGCGCCGGCCGGCCCCATGGCGGAAGCGTGGCTCCCGGAGGTGCTGCGCGACCAGCTGGCCCGTCGTGGCGCGAGCTTCTACCGTGACCTGCTGGGTGCGGCGCTGGCGGCGGCCCGCCAGCGGGGCGATCGGCCCCCGACCCAGCGCGAGCTGCTCGATGCGCTGTGGGAGCTTGTCTGGGCCGGTGAAGTGACCAACGACACGTTCGCGCCGTTGCGCGCGTTGCGCTGGAAACGTTCGAGCCGGGATCCGGTACGGCCGCGGCCGGGCAGCGCCGGTCGGCTGGGACCGCCGGAGGCGGGCGGACGATGGTCGCTGCTGCGCGACGCGATCGCCACTGCGGCGGCTCTCGCCGGCCGCGATTCGACGCCCACGGAGCGTCGCCACGCGCTGGCCCTGCGCCTGCTCGAGCGCCAGGGGATCGTCACGCGCGACGGCGTTGCCGCCGAGGGGATCGCCGGAGGCTTCGGCGCGGTGTACCCGGTCCTGCGCGAGATGGAAGAGCGGGGACGCGTGCGGCGCGGGTATTTCGTGGAGGGGCTCGGTGGGGCGCAGTTCGCGTTGCCCGGCGCGCTGGACCGCCTGCGCGCGGCGCGCGGCGAGATCGCCGGTGAAGGACGGGACCGCCAGGCGCTCGTCCTGGCCGCCGCGGACCCGGCCAACCCGTACGGCGCCGCGCTGCCCTGGCCGCGGCACGGCGACGACGACCGACGTCCTCTCCCCCGCGCCGCCGGCGCCTACGTCGTGCTCCACGACGGCGACCCCGTCCTCTACCTCGAGCGCGGTGGCCGCTCGCTCCTCACGCTCCCCGCCGCAGCGGACCTCGCGGTCGCCGAGGCCGCGGTGCGGGCCCTCGCAGGGCTGGTCGGGGAGGGTCGGCTGCGCGCCCTCGAGCTGGTCCGCGTGGACGGCGTGCCGGTGGCGGACTCGCCCCTGCGCGGATCCCTCGCCGCGGCCGGCTTCCGGGCCTCGTACCGGGGCTGGGTGCTGCGGGCGCCGGCGCGGTAGCATCTCGACCCATGTGCGAGCATTTCGTCGCCCGGGCCGCCCAGCCGTTCGCCCTCGGTGAGCTGTGGGAGTTCGCGGGGCGGCTGGAGCGTTTCGGGCTGGCCGGCTGGAGCTGGGGCGCAGCCTGGCTCGCGCCCGACGGCGGCCTCGCCTCCCACCGCGACCCCGGACCCTTCCGCGACGATCTGGCCATCGACCGGCTGGCCGGGATGGAGACCACCTCCGTCCTCGTCCATTTGCGCCGGCCCTCGAAGCTCTCCACGGTGGGCCTGGCCGACACGCAGCCGTTCCTCGATCCGGCGGGACGCTTCGCCTTCAGCCACAACGGCGACCTGCGTAACGTCAGGGCGGCCCGCAGCCGCTACCTTGCGCAGGGGCGCATCGTCGGCCGCGCCGATTCCGAGATCGGCCAGCGCTGGCTCGAAGATCAGTGGGCCGGTACCGCGGACGCGACCGAGACGCTGGCGGCCATGCACCAGACGTTTCCCGGGCAGGCCAACCTGCTCGCCCTGGGTTGCGACGGCGGCGCCCACGTCTACGCCGGCAACACGGAGAACCCGGTCTTCACCTTCCGCCTGGGGCACATCGGCGTGGCGTCCACCGGCATCTATTCCATCGATCGTTCCATCTTCCGCTTCGTCGCCCCCGGCGCGACCGAACGGCACGTCGTCCGGCCGGGCCACGGCGTGACGCTCGGCCCCGACGGCGCCCCACACCCGCCTGCCCCCAGCCGGGAGCCGCTGACCCTGTGACGCGAGGCTCATGACGGCGTCCATCGAGGCGTAGCATCCGGGCCACGAACCGAGGAGGCGTCGAGAGCCGGATGGCGGAGCACCAACGCGATGTCTGAGCCCGACGTCCGCCGCCCCCTTTCACGGCTCGAGCTGATCCGGATCAGCCTCTACTGGCTGGCCCTGAGCGGCCTCTGGGCGGGCCTCGGCCTCCAGCTGCAGCCTGTCATCGGCCAGCACCTCATCTGTCCGCCGGGCGTCGAGTTCGCCGTCTGCGCGACGCTGCCGGTCGAGCGGCTCATCCCCGTGGCCTTCGACATCCGCCTCCGGCCGGAGGTCGCCGTCGGTATCATCGGGCTCGTCGGTTCGATCGTCGCGTTCGTCGTCCAACCCCTCGCGGCCGCGCTCAGCGATTACACCCGCACGCGGATCGGCCGGCGGCGACCCTGGATCCTCGTCGGCACGGCGCTCGACGTCGTCTTCCTCGTGGCCCTTGCGAACTCCCAGACGTTCCTCGCGTTCGCCCTCCTGATCACGCTGCTGCAGTTCTCCAGCAACCTCGCCCAAGGTCCTTTCCAGGGCTACGTGCCCGACCTCGTGCCCGAGCGGCAGGTGGGCACCGCCTCGGGCCTGGTGGGCATGATGTCGGTGGGCGGCCAGCTCGTCGGCGCCGGCATCGCCGGGGCGGCGGTCGCCCTCGGCGAGATCGGGCTCGGCATCCTGGGGCTCGCCGCGCTCGAGGTGGCGACGATGCTCCCGGCCGTCTTCGGCGTGGCCGATCGACCGGTCGAGATGCCAAGGCGCACCGGCTCGGGGATGGCCGCCGTCCGTGGCGCGCTGGCCGAGGCATGGGGCCATCGGAGCTTCATCTGGCTCCTCGTCAGCCGCATGTTCATCCTCATGACGACCGGAACGCTCGTCGCGCTCGCCCAGTTCTTCCTGACCCGCTCGATGGGATACAGCGAGGCCGAGGCGGCCGCGGCGATCATCATCCTGCTGGCCCTCACGGTCCTCACGGCTGCCGTCGTCGCCGCCTGGGCCGGGCCAGCGTCCGATCGGCTCGGGCGCCGGCGCGTGATCTGGATCAGCTGCGCCATCGGTGCGGCCGGCATGCTCGCCATGGCGATCGCTCCCGCCCAGCCGGAGCTGGCCCTCGCCGGCCTGCGCTTCCCGCTGGGCGGCCTCGCTGCGGTGCCCGTCGGCATCGGGGCCGGCATGTTCATCTCCGTGGATTGGGCGCTCATGGTGGACATCGTCCCCAAGGCCACGGCCGGCCGGTACATGGGTATCAGCAACGTGGTCACGGCGACCTCGGGCGCCATCGCCGGTGCACTCGGCGGCGTCGTGATCGCCCTCGTCACCGGCGCGACGGGCGATGCCGGGCTGGGTCCCCGGGTCGCGCTCGCCGTCACACTGGCCTTCTACGCACTGGGGGCGTGGACGCTGCGTCGCGTCGATACCCGCTCCTTCGAGGTCCAGATGGCCGAACGGCGCGGGCCGGTGGCCATCGTGCCCGAGGCGTCCATCGGACCGTAGGCGGGCGCCGCTGCTCGGGCTCCTTCTACCCCAGCCCGAAGAACGCACGCGCTCGCGCGGCCATGCTATGGCGGGCCGCCCTCGCCGCGTCCTCGCCGCGCCAACGGCCTCGAACGCCGGCGACGGCGTCCCCGATCGCTGCCCCCATCTCGCGCAGGCCGCGCCGCTCCAGGTCGCCCAACGGCCGCGGGTGGCGCCAGAACCACGGCACCGTGCCCCACAGGAGGAGCACGTAGTCGATGCGCAGCGGCCGGGGGAAGTTCACTGCCGTCTCGATCTGCGCCAGCGTCTGCGGCCAGGTCAGCAGCGAGAACGCGATCGCCAGCGCGCCCGCGGCGAGGCCCCACAGGCGTGCTCGCGGCGGCAGGAAGATGAAGAGCAGGGCGGGGAACCACTTCATGCTCGCGGCCAGCGCCCACAGCGCCCCGCCCAGACGCGGTCCGGTGAACTGCGCAGCCCAGACGGCCATGGCCAGGAAGAGCGTCACGTTGCCCGTGTCGAGCGTCACCGTGATCGGGACGGCCAGGATCGCCACGATCATGGCCGTGCGCAGGGGCCGGCGCCGATAGGCCCAGTCGATCGACAGGAGCAGGAGGATGACGTTCATGCCGCGCCAGGCGAACCAGGCCACGTTCCAGGGCAGCAGCGCCCAGGGCAGGAAGACGGGCAGCAGCCAGGGGGCATAGACGTAGGGCAGGAAGGGCCCCGAGGGGTGGTAGGGGTCGCCCCCGGCGAGCCAGATGCGGACCCCGGCCCAGTACGCCCGCGCGTCGGCGCCGGCCAGCTCGCCGCGCGCCATGAGGAAGGCGATGACGAGGCCGCCGGCGATGGCCAGCAGAGCGATGGCGGCGAGGCGTTCCGGGTCGCGCAGGCGCGAGATCTCGCGCCCGGCGGCGCGCCGGAGGACACCCGCGCGACGGTGTGTCGGCTGGTCGATCCGGGAGGCGTGTGGGTCCTGGGCGAGCAGTGGTCCGGCCTCGGGCGGTGGCGGCGCTCCCCTGACGGCGCCGGCCTCCGATGCTACAGCACCCCACCAGCGTCCCGGCCAGGGGACCCCCGTCTATACTCCCCGGATGGCCGAAGGGCACGTCATCGTCATCGGCGGCGCCGAGGACAAGGTCCGCGAGCGGGTCATCCTCAACCGCTTCATCGCCCTCGCCGGCGGCCCCGATGCGCGTGTCGCGGTCATCAGCACCGCCTCTGCGCTGGGCACGGCCGCGGGCGAGCTGTATCGCCGGGTCTTCACCGAGCTGGGCTGCCGCGAGGTCCGCTCGGTCCACGCCATGACCCGCGCGCAGGCCAACGACGACAGCGGCGCCCGCGTCGTGCGCGAGGCGACGGGCATCTTCCTGACCGGCGGCAACCAGCTGCGCCTCAGCGCGACGATCGGTGGAACGCGCCTCGCGCAGGCCATCCTCGAGCGCCACCGGCAGGGGGCCGTGGTGGCCGGCACGAGCGCGGGGGCCTCGGCCATGAGCTCACACATGGTGGCCTTCGGGGCCAGCGGCGGGTCGCCGCGCCAGCGCATGGCGCAGATGGCAGCGGGATTGGGCGTCCTGCCCGGCGTCATCGTCGACCAGCACTTCCAGCAGCGCAACCGGCTGGGACGTCTGCTGGCGATCATCGCCCAGAACCCGTCGCTGCTGGGCATCGGCGTGGACGAGGATACCGCCGGCGTGGTGGGCCCGGACCAGGTGCTCGAGGTCATCGGCCGGCGCAGCGTCACCATCATCGACGGCTCGGGCGCCGACACCGACGCCTGGGACGTGCCGGCCCATCGGCCGCTGATGATCAGCAACGTCGTCCTCCATTCGCTGCCCGCGGGCTATCGTTTCGACCTCCGGCGGCGGGTGCGACTGGCGACCCCGGCGCTGCACGCGATCCCCGGCGGGGAGTCGGTCGCTTCCAGCTAGGCCCCGCTTCGGAGGGAACGGTGACCCAGACGATCGTCGCATCGGCCACCCTGTCGGGGCCGCGCCCCGACCTGCGGATCGTCGAGACGCGGGTCCTGCGCGGCCCGAACTACTGGGCCCGCGAGCCGGTCATCCGCATGGTCGTCGACCTGGGCGTCCTCGAGGACTTCCCCTCCGACCGGATCCCCGGCTTCACCGACCGCCTGGTGGAGCTGATGCCCACGCTCGAGGAGCACGCCTGCTCGCTCGGGCGCCGGGGCGGCTTCATCAGCCGTCTCCGCGAGGGCACCTGGATGGGACACATCGCCGAGCACATCGCGCTCGAGATGCAGACGCTGGCGGGGACCGAGGCGCGCCACGGCAAGACACGCTCCACGGGGGCGCACGGCCAGTACAACGTCATCTACGAGTACGGCGAGGAACGCGTCGGCATCGAGGCCGGCAAGATCGCCGTCGCCTTCGTCAACCACCTCGTGGCGCCGGACGATCCGGCCGGCGCGGGTTTCGACTACGCCGCCGAGCAGGAGCGCCTCATCCGGCTCGCCGAGCGCCAGGCTTTCGGGCCCTCCACGCAGGCCCTCATCGACGAGGCCGTGCAGCGCGACATCCCCTGGATCCGCCTCGACCGCTTCAGCCTCATCCAGCTCGGGCAGGGCGTGCACCAGCAGCGCATCCGGGCCACCATGACCTCGCGCACGGGCGCCATCGCGGTCGACATCGCCTCCGACAAGAGCCTGACCAACCAGCTCCTGAGCGCCGCCGGCCTGCCGGTGCCGCGCTCTGAAGTGGTCGGCGAAGAGGAGGAGGCGGTGCGTGCCGCCCGGTCGATCGGCTTCCCCTGCGTGGTCAAGCCGCTCGACGGCAACCACGGCCGGGGCGTCAACCTCGACCTGCGCGACGACGCCGCCGTGCGCCGGGCATTCCCCATCGCCCTCGAGCAGTCACGCAACGGCGACGTCGTGGTCGAGAGCTACGTCGCCGGCAACGACTACCGCTGCCTCGTCATCGGCGGGCACGTGGCCGCTATCGCCGAGCGCGTGCCGGCCAGCGTCACCGGCGATGGCGAGCGCACGGTCCGCGCGCTCGTAGAGGTCGAGAATGCGGATCCCCGCCGGGGCATCGGCCACGAGAAGGTGCTCACGAAGATCAAGGTCGACGCCGCCGCCGAGGAGCTGCTGCGGACCCAGGGCTGGGAGCTCGACGCCGTGCCCCCGAAGGGGACCTGGATCAAGCTCGCGCTGACCGGCAACATGTCCACCGGCGGTACGTCGATCGACCGCACCGTCGAGGCCCACCCGGAGAACGTGGAGATCGCCGAGACGGCCGCGCGCGTGGTCGGGCTCGACGTGGCCGGCATCGACTTCATCGTGCCCGACATCGCCATCCCCGTGCGCGACCAGGGCGGCGCCATCGTCGAGGTCAACGCCGCCCCCGGCTTCCGCATGCACACGCATCCCACCGTGGGCGAGCCGCAGTACGTGGCCAGGCCGGTGCTCGACCTGCTCTTCCCGCCCGGCACGCCGGCGCGCATCCCGATCGTGGCGGTCACGGGCACGAACGGCAAGACGACCACGGTGCGCATGATCGCCCACATCCTCAAGCTCATGGGCCGGCGCGTGGGCATGACCACCACCGACGGCATCGTCATCGACGGGCGGCTCATCAAGCGCGGCGACATGTCCGGCCCGAAGTCGGCGCAGATGGTGCTGCAGAACCCGTCCGTGGACACGGCCGTCTTCGAGGTGGCGCGCGGCGGCATCCTGCGCGAGGGCCTGGGTTACGACCGCAACGACGTGGCCGTGGTCACCAACGTGACCGGCGATCATCTCGGGCTGGGCGGCATCACCACGCTGCGCCAGCTGGCCGACGTGAAGGGGGTCGTGGTGGAGGCCGTCCCCCGCTCCGGGACGGCCGTGCTCAACGCCGACGACCCGCACGTCGCGCGCCTGGCACGGCACAGCCACGGCAAGATCGTCTACTTCTCCATGGCCACCGGCCGCGACGAGGACGGCTGGCTGCGCGTGGACAGCCACTGCGGCCGCGGCGGCGCGGCGATGGTCCTCCAGGAGACCGAGGAGGGCGAGCTGGTCGTGCTGCGCCACGGGTCGCGCACGATGCCCCTCCTGCACGCGCACCTCATGCCGGCCACGTTCGGGGGGCGGGCGCGCATGAACGTGGCCAACGCGCTCGCCGCGGCCGCGGCGGCCTGGGCGGCCGGCGCCCACCTGCACGACATCCGGCAGGGGCTGCGGACCTTCTCGACCTCCTTCTTCCAGGCGCCCGGCAGGCTCAACCTCATCGAGATGAACGGCTACAAGGTCGTCATCGACTACTGCCACAACGTGGACGGCATGCGCCGCCTGGCCGAGTTCGTGGAGCTCATGATGGCCGGCGACGAGCCGGGCCCGAAACGAGGTCGAGGGCGTACGCGGGCCGTCGAGCCGGGCGCGCGGGCCGGGCGGGCACTCGGGGTCATCGGCATCCCCGGCGACCGGCCCGACCACGACCAGCGCGAGTACGGGGCGCTCGCCGCCGCCGCCTTCGATCGCCTCTACGTACGCGAGGACCACAACCTGCGCGGCCGGAAGCCTGGCGAGTCGGCGGCCAACGTGCTCGCCGGGGTCGAGACGGCGCGGAAGCACGGGCGGGCCCGCACCGAGCAGGCCGACGCCGTCCTGGGTGAGATCGAGGCGTCGCGCGTCGCGCTGCGCGAGGCACAGCCCGGCGATCTCGTCGTCATCTGCGCGGACGACGCCGCGGCCGTCTACGGGGAGGCGATGGCCCTCAACCGTGCGCCGCGCCGCGGCACGGCCATCGTCGCGCCGGGAGAGATGGCCGTCCCGGAGGGGTAGGGGCGGTCGGGCCGGCGGTCAGGCGCGCGGCAGGTTGGCGGAGACGATCCGGACGATCCAGAGGATCTCGAGCGCGGAGATGACGACGAGCGCGATGCCGACGATCGTTTCCATCGGTTCCTCCTGCACGCCGCGGTGGGCACGGCGGTCATGGGGCATGATGCCGGGCCGCGCGAACGCGTGCAAGGCTTTCGCGCAACCGGGCGGCCCGGCCGTCAACGCCCCCGGTACGGCCGACCCTGCAGGCGGGGGATGAGTTCCAGGAGCTCGGCGCCGGCGTCGATCGGTCGCGCGCCCAGCTCGGCCAGGAGCTGCTGGACCCCATCGCGGTCCTCGTGGCACATCAGCGCGACGACCGCCGGCTCGTTGGCGCCGTTGCCGTTGCCGCGGGCGAGGACGGCAGCCAGGGCCGCCGTCTCGCTCTCGTGGACGGGCACGTCGCCGGCGCGAACGCCCGCCTCCGCCAGGCCGGCCCGGAACTCCCCCACGACCGACTCGCGGCTGCGGCCGCGCAGGTACGTCAGCGTCTCCTTGATGACCACGTGGCTCGCCCGGGCTCCGGCGATCCGGGCGATGCCGCGCAGGGTGTCGTCGGGCCGGTCGCCGGCGGTGCCGATGATGATGGTCACCGGACGCGCCCGGCCCGCCGCGCCCCCGGCGATCCCCTCGGCGACGTCGAGCAGGACCGCGACGCCGGCCTCGTTGTGGGCGAAGTCGACGATGACGACCCGGTTTCCCAGGCGGTACAGGTTCAGGCGCCCCGGAGCCTCCTCCACCGACGGCCGGAAGCCCTGGAGACCGGCGGCGACCTGCTCCACCGCGACCCCCAGCGCACGCGCAGCCGCCACGGCCGCGAGCGCGTTGCCGACGTTGTGCCTGGCCAGGCCGAAGAGCGTCGCCGGCGCGTCGGCGATGGCCATCACGGGCTGCCTCGCCTGGCCCGTCGCTTCGATGATCCAGCCCGCCTCGGCGATCACGGCCCGGCCGCCCCGGGAGAGGTGCCGCCGGATGAGCGGCGCCGTCGTCCCGTGCAGCGAGAAGAGCGTCACCGGCGCGCGGGCTCGTCGCGCGATGGCGGCAACGAGGGCGTCGTCGGCGTTGAGGACGACGGTACCCGCCGGCCGCGTGATGCGCGCGATCGTCGCCTTCACCTCGGCCAGCTCCGGGAGCGTGTGGATCCCCTGCAGGTCGAGATGGTCGGAGCTGACGTTGGTGAGGACCGCGACGTCGTTGGACGCGTAGCCCACGCCGCGCAGCAGGATGCCCCCGCGGGCGGTCTCGAGGACGGCGACCTCCACGTCGGATCGGTCGAGCACCTGCTTCGCTCCACCCGGGCCCGTCCAGTCGCCAGGATCGACCATGCGTCCGTCCACGTGGACGCCGTCGGACGTCGTCATGCCCACCCGCCGCCCCGCAGCGCGGAGGATCGCGCCGATCATGCGGGTCGTGGTGCTCTTGCCGTTCGTGCCGCTGACGCTGACGATCGGTATGCGTCGGCGATCGTCGGTGAGCCAGGCCGGCGGGGTCGCACCGGCGGCGCGGATGCGGACGAGCGCGCGGGCCAGCGTAGGGCTTTTGGCGACCCGCACGGTACGCGGGTCGAGGCCGCGCTCGGTCAGGCGCCAGGCCGCGTCCGCCAGCTCCCGCGCGCGCTCGTGCTCCCGCCACGGGAAGGCCACGATCCAATGGCCCGGCTCGCTGGTGCGGTGGACGGTGATGGGCAGGGTCCGTCGAGGCCGCCCGTCGGGACTGGTTTCCCGCCCGAGCCAGGCCGCGCCACCGCTCAGGCGGTGGAGGCGGCGCACCCAGGCAGCCAGGTCGCGGATGGTCCGCGGCACCTCGCGCGCCCGGACGGGACGCCCCAGCGCGACGACGGCGTGCGCGCCCGGGAGCCGCGCGCCGTACCACGTGCGGCGTCGGCCGACGGCCACCTCGATCTTCGCGGTGGGCTCCAGGCGGTAGAGGTTGGGGCCCTCGAGGAGCCGCACTTCGACGAGGCGCACGTTCGGCCGAGTATAGGCGGCCGGGCGGTGCCGTAGACTGCCCGCCGATGGCCCCCCGATCGAGCTGCCGATGAAGAGCTACCAGCGCGCCGGCGACGTGGCCGAGTCCGAGCTGCGCGCCATGCGCGGGATCGTCGAGGAGGAGCTGCCGGCCTACCTCGAGGACCTGGCCACGCTTGTCAACGTCGACTGTGGGAGCTACACGAAGGCCGGCGTGGACCGGGTGGGCCAGTGGACGGCCCGTTTCCTCGAGCGCCTCGGCGCGACCGTCGCGATCCACTCGAACGAACGGCTCGGCGACACGATCGTGGGCACCTTCAGGGGCAACCCGCGCGGGCCCCGTGCCCTGCTCATCGGCCACCTCGACACGGTCTTCGACCCGGGCACGGCGAAGGAACGGCCCTTCCGCGTCTCCGACGGCCGCGCCTACGGACCGGGCGTCACGGACATGAAGAGCGGCCTCTTGGCCGGCCTCTACGCGATCCTGGCCCTGCGGGCGGCCGCCGACGATGACGACGACTGGATGCCCTTCGAGCGCCTCGTCTTCGTGGCCAACCCCGACGAGGAGATCGGCTCGCCGGCCAGCACCGCGATCATCCGCGAGGCGGCGCTGGGATCGGACGTCGCCTTCGTCCTCGAGTGCGCCCGCGCCAATGGCGACATCGTCAGCTCGCGCAAAGGCACCGTGGACCTGCGCCTGACCATCCGTGGGCGCGCCGCCCACGCCGGCGTCGAGCCCGAGAAGGGCCGCAGCGCCATCCTCGAGGCCGCCCATCTGACGATCGCCCTCCAGGCGCTCAATGGGCGCTGGCCTGGCGTCACCTGCAACGTCGGCGTGGTGAAGGGCGGCACGCGCCCCAACGTCGTGTCCGAGCAGGCGGTCCTCGAGGTGGACGTGCGCAGCCCGGGCCGCGCCGATCTCGAGACGGCCGAGGCGGAGGTCCGGGCCATCTGCGCGGCCTCGACGGTGCCGGACGTGACGACCACGATCGAGGAGATGGGGCGCCACTGGCCGATGGAGAAGCTGGCGGCATCGGCACGCCTGGTCGACCACGCGCAGGCGCTGGCCCGACGGCTCGGCTTCGCCGTCCGCGACGCTGAGACCGGTGGCGCCTCGGACGCGAACACCACCTCCGGACTGGGCGTGCCCACGCTCGACGGCCTCGGCCCGGTCGGCGGCGACGACCACGCCCCGGGCGAGTACCTCGAGCTCGACTCGATCGTGCCTCGCGTCACGCTCCTGGCCGCCCTGCTGCTGGCGACGGCGCGAGACGGGGTCGTGGCCACCTGGCGGCCGCACCCGGCATGAACGCGTGAGCCGACGCGTGAACCGGTGAGCGTCACGAGGCGCCTGATCTCGTCGGGCGGGCCGTGGGAGGCGAGTGCCGGCTACAGCCGGGCTGTCGTCGTCGGCGACAGCTGCTGGGTCTCGGGCACGACCGACGCGGGTCCCGACGGCCGTTCGCTCCACCCCGTCGACCCCGCCGGTCAGGCGCGCGCCGCCTTCGCCATCGTCGAGCAGGCCCTCACGGAGGCTGGTTTCACGCTCGGCGACGTCGTGCGCACGCGGATGTACGTCACGGACATGTCCCGTTCACGGGAGGTGCTGGCCGTCCACGGCGAGCTGTTCGGGGCCATCCGTCCCGCGGCGATGATCGTCGAGGTCGCTCGGCTCATCGAGCCGTCCCTGATGGTCGAGGTGGAGGTCGAGGCCCGGCGGGGTTAGACCTTGGCGGCCGGCGGCGATTCAGGCCGGCGCGATCGCCCGAACCAGCGCGACCAGGATGACCGCCACGGCGATGCCGAGGAAGACGTTGCGCCGCCAGCGCACGACGGCGATGCCGGCCAGTACGGCGGCGAACTCGATCCCGATGTGCAGGGTTGGAGCCGCGCCGCCCTCGCGCACGACCAGGACGCTGACCGCCGCGAGCGCCGCCAGCACGCCGGGCCCGACGAGGCGGAGATACTCGAGCGCGCGCGGCGGCAGCCGCTCGATCCCTGGCGCGAGGATCGGCAGCGCACGCGACGGGTAGGTGACCGCGCCCATCAACAGCGCCAGCGCCACGAGGTCGAGCGACATCGTCAACCGGCCAGCCCGACCTGCGGGTCGTCGCCGTGCGGGCTGGGCTGGTCGGCCGAGCCGGCGGCTGCCGCCCCGGCATCGCCGGCGGCGCGGGCCGGCACGAGCAGGCCGGCCAACGGCCCGAGCAGGCCGCCGGCCACGATGCCCACGGCGGGCTCCAGCACGACGCCGACCCCGACCGCGACCGCGGCGCCGACGACCGCGGCCGTCAGCTCGCGACGACCGGTCACGAGGCCCACCGCGATGCCGGCCATGGCCGCCGGGAAGACGACGTCGAGCCCGAGCCGCGCAGGATCGGGGATGCCCTGGCCCCCCACGTAGCCGACGACGTTCATGGCCATCCAGGGCAGGACGATGAGCGAGGCGGCCAGCCAGTAGCCGGGCACGTCGGCCCGTCCGATGCGCTGGAAGAGCGGCAGGGCGAGCCCGAACGCCTCGTCGGTCAGGACGTGGGCCATGGCCGCCCGCTGGAGGCGTCGGCGCCCCGCCAGCCACGGCGCGAGGGCCGCGGAGTAGAGCAGATGGCGCGCGTTGAGCAAGGCCGTCAGCAGCAGGATGGCCAACCACGGGACGCCCTGGGTGATCAGGCCGATGGCCGCGAACTGGGCGGCGCCGGCGAGTACGAAGACGCTCATCGCGAGCATCTCGACGATGGACAGGCCGCCCTGCCGTGCCGCAAGCCCGTAGACCAGCCCGAACGCGCTCGCCGATACGACCATGCCCAGCGCATCGACGATCATGCGCCGCCGCGCGGCGCTCGGGTTCAGGTGCGCATCCGGGTCAGCGGAGGAAGGAGCGTCCGCAGCCGTCGCAGACGGTGTAGACGGCATGGCGCTCCTGGGCGTAGCCCGCGACGTGCAGCCGGCCGGTGAAGCCGTCGGCTGGACAGACCCAGACCCACCAGCCCTCGCCGTCGCCGGGCGCCCCGAGAGGCGTGGCCTCGGCGGCGATCCGGTCGCCGAGCCCCTCGAACTCGCTCACCGCGCGCGCCACGGCAGCGGCGCGTTCGGCCTCCGTCTCGCTGCCGTAGGGGTAGTTCTGGGCGACGTTCGAGCTCACGCGGCGGGGGTCCTCCGGGCAACGGAATGGCCAGCCGCGGAGGTCGTGAGCGCGGCGCGACCGGCCGCCCGGAGTATAACGCGGCTCACCAGGCGCTCGGCGCACCCTCCGAGCGGGGGTCGGTGGCTGCCGCGAAGGCCGTCCGCCCGGGATCGTCGGGGGCCGCGGGATCGCGCACCAGCTCGATGGCATGGCAGTGGCCCATGCCACGGTCGAATGGCGCCGCGAGCCGCACGTCATGACCGCGGGCGCGCAGTCCGTCGGCCACCGCGGGCCGGAAGCGGGACTCCAGCCTCGTCAGCGACGGCGGGCCGTAATGCTCCTCGACGTCGGCCGCCCAGCGCGGCGCCGCGACGGCGGTGGCCACGTCGAGGCCGCCGTCCACGAGCGCGGAGACGACCTGCGCGAAGACCTGCGGCTGCACCTCGCCGCCCATCGACCCGTGCACGACCCATGGCCGCCCGTCGCGGAAGAGCATCCCCGGTGTCAGCGTGTGCATCGTCCGCTTTCGCGGCGCGAGGACGTTCGGGTGCGCCGCGTCGAGGCTGAAGAACGCACCACGGTCCTGGTAGGCGATGCCGGTCTCGGGATCGACGAGCCCGCTCCCGAAGCCGCGGTAGTTCGATTCGATGAGGCTGACGACGCCGCCCCAGCGGTCGGCCGTGGCGAGGTAGACGGTGCCACCGCCGGGTGGCAGGGTCATGGGCACGGGTGGCGTCGCGCGCTCGGGGTCGATGCGGGCCGCCAGCGCGGACGCCCGGTCCGCGGAGAGGAACTCGTCGAGGGCGCCGGGTGCCATCGCCTCGGGGTCGGTCAGCAGCCGGTCGCGATCGGCCAGCGTGAGCCGGGCGGCTTCCAGCCCCAGGTGGACCCAGCGCGGATCGGCCACCCCGCGGCCGTCGAAGGCTTCGGGCGGCGGTGGGTCGAACCGCTCCAGGACGTTCAGCAGCTCCAGCGCGACGGGGCCGCAGCTGTTCGGTGGGTGGCTGGCGGCGACGACGCCGCGGTACTCGGTGCGGATGGGCTCGGTCCACGTCGAGCGATGGTCGGCCAGGTCGCCGGCGCCGAGCGGGGCGCCGCTCAGGGCCAGGTACGCCGCCGCCCGTCGAGCGAGCGAGCCGCTGTACGCCGCGTCGGGACCCTCGCCGGCGAGGCGCCGCAGTGACGCGGCCAGGCCGGTGGGCGCGACCCGTTCGCCGGGCCTCCATGGCCGGCCGTGCGGCCGGAATACCCGGGCCCAGTCGGAGTCGGTCCCGAAGACGCCCGCTGCACCCTCGATGATGGAACACCAGGCGGGACTCGCGGCGAAGCCCTCGGCCAGCTCGACCGCCGGCGCGAGCAGGTCCGGCCAGCTGAGGCGCCCGAACCTTGCGTGGGCATCCCCCCAGGAGCGGATGGCGCCGGGTACG
>Ga0209108_10000059_pt1 | contig 45862 bp, 37 predicted proteins | sample Rifsed10ft1_FD_184003 | JGI IMG/M metagenome (GOLD analysis project Ga0209108, IMG submission 184003) | Soil microbial communities from Rifle, Colorado, USA - sediment 10ft 1 (version 2) | ecosystem: Environmental > Terrestrial > Deep subsurface > Rock core/Sediment | place: Rifle, Colorado...
TGTCGCTCCTGCCACAACAAGCCGGGTAGTCTGTTTCCTGTTTCCTGTCTCCTGTCTCCTGTCTCCTCGCCGTCAATGCCCTTCATCACTTACGCCGACTCGTTGAAGCGCCTGCGCGCACAGATCACGGCCGGTGCGCCAATCATCGGCGCCGGTGCGGGCACCGGAATCTCCGCCAAGTTCGCCGAACGTGGAGGAGTCGACCTCATCATCATCTACAATTCTGGTCGCTATCGCATGGCTGGACGCGGCAGCGCCGCCGGCATGATGCCCTACGGCGACGCCAACGCGATCGTGGTGGACATGGCGCGCGAAGTGTTGCCAGTCGTGAACGACACACCCGTCCTGGCCGGAGTCTGCGGGACCGACCCATTCCGTTTGATGCGTGTGTTCCTGCCCGAACTCCAGCGAATCGGCTTCGACGGCGTGCAGAACTTTCCCACCGTTGGTCTCATCGACGGGCAATTCCGTCAGATCCTCGAAGAAACGGGAATGAGCATTCAGCTCGAAGTCGACATGATCGCGACCGCGCACCAGCTCGGGATGCTTACCTGCCCCTACGTGTTCGACGAGGACACCGCCGAGCGATTCACGCGCGCCGGTGCTGATGTGGTGGTGGCACATGTGAATACGACGGTGGCGGGATCGATCGGCGTCAAGACAGCGGCGATGTCGCTCGATGAAGCGGTCGATCGAGTGCAGGCGATGCGCAATGCCGCCAGGCGTGTGAATCCTGATGTCATCGTTCTTTGCCACGGAGGTCCGATCGCGACCCCCGAAGACGCCAAGTATGTGCTCGAGCGCACGCGCGGCGTCGCTGGTTTCTTCGGCGCGTCGAGTATCGAACGGCTCGCCACCGAGTCGGCGATCGAGCAGCAGACGCGGCGATTCAAATCGATCCGGATCAAGGCGTGACCGTTACGCGAGTCCTGCTGCCGCTGGCCGCTTTCGCCGGAACACTGCAGGCGCAGGACGTCAGGCCCGAAACGCAACCCACGACACTCGGCGCGGTGGTCGTCGTCGCCGAGCGTTCGCCGACACCCATGAACCGGTCGAGCGCGGCCGTCACGCGGCTCACCGCGGCTGATCTGGCCCGGCTTCCCTACGCAACGCTGGCCGACGCACTGCGAAGCGTGCCGGGGTTCGCCATTGTGGATTTCGATGGACTGGGGCACGATCCGCAGTTGATGGTGCGCGGATTCTACGGCGGTGGTGAGGCGGAATACGTCCTGGTGATGGTCGATGGCCGCGTGGTGAACCAGGTGCATAACGGGACCATCGCGTGGGAGACGCTGCCGCCGCTGCCGGCCATCGAGTCGGTCGAGATCGTGCGCGGCAGCGCGTCCGCCCTTCAGGGCGATGCGGCGGTGGCCGGCGTGATCAACATCGTGACGCGCCACTCAACGGAGCCTCGAGCAGGCTGGAGGATCGACGGCGGATCCTACGGCAGAATCGCGGCCTCGCTCGACCTGGCCGACAACGTGATTGATCGCAGCGTCGTCGCCTCCCTTGGCTTCGACCGAACAGATGGCTATCGCGACCATTCCGCACGCGCGTCGGCCTCCGCACGCGCGACGATGCAGTTGGCCGAAGGGCTCCAGGCCGCGATACGGGGAACGTGGCGGGATTTCGAGGAGCCGGGGCCGCTTCTCGAGAGCCTGTTTCGCGATGGATCGGAAAGCGACCCGCTATTCGGCCACGACGGAGGCGATGACCGCGAGTTCGCCCTGACGATTGAGCGTGCGCGGCCGCTTGGCGAGATCGGAACGCTCCGCCTGACGGTGCGGGGCGACAGGCGCAGAGCTGGCCAGGTGCGAACGCTGGCCCTTGCTCCGGGCTTTGGCGACACGAAGGAGCGCGAGCTCGACGCGCGCCGAGCCGGACTGGAAACGCAGCTCGACATTGCCGGCGCCACGTCGCGACATCATCTCACGCTCGGCGGTTCAGTCGAGCTGACTGACGCCGAGTCGCACTACTTCACGGTCGAGAGCAACGGGGATCGCGGCGCACCGGACGCGAGTGGCAGTGGCGCACGTGGCACCGTGTCCGTCTTTCTGCACGCTGCCGTCGCTCATACCGACTGGCTCCGCTCGACCTTCGGCGCGAGAGCAGACTGGATCGCGGATACCTTCCATGAGGAAGGCGCGCTCAACCTCAGTGACACGCACGCGGCTTTCAGTCCGAAAGTCGGTGTCAATCTCCGATACGCCAGTACCGCGCATTCGTCTGGTCATGCGTATCTGAGCGCCTCGCAGACATTCAAGGCGCCGACCCTGGACCAGTTGTTCGACCAGCGCAGCATTCCCGTTCCCTTCCCTCCGTTTTCCCTGACGACCGCGAACCCTGACCTCGGGCCGCAGCGCGGGACGAGTCTGGAAGCGGGACTGTACCACGACCTTGTCGGCGCGACCATGCGCGTGAACGGAACGCTGAGCACCTATCAGGTCGAGATGAAGGACGAGCTGGACTTCGACCTGCAGACGTTCAAGTACGTCAACATTGCGAAGAGCCGGCATCGCGGACTGGAGGCCGGACTGACAATGTCCGGCGACGTGGCCTCGGCCTTCGTGTCACTCACGTTGCAGGACGCCGTCTCGCGGTCGGGCACGAACGCCGGGAATCAGCTCAAGGCGATCCCCGGACAGATCCTTTCCACCGGCATGACGCTATCAACTCGCCGCGTCGGCACCCTGTCAGTGTCGCTAACGCGCACGGCCGACATGTACATCGACGATGCCGACACGCGACGCATCCCGTCGTGGACGCGCGTCGACGCACAGGTCAGCAGTCGAATCGGATCGGTCGAGGTCATTCTTGGCGCGCGCAATCTTCTCGACGCACGCATCAACAGCACCGGGTTCCTGGATCCCGGCGGATCCGGAGCGGCGTACTATTATCCCGCCGCCGGTCGCGTCCTCACGCTTGGGGTGCGACATGGGCGCTGAGCGCGCCGGTACGGCGTGGAAGGTTGCTGACGCGATCTTCCTGCTGATGTTCGTCTTCTCGGTGGTCGTCCAGGTCAATGATCCGGACCCGGTGTCCTGGATGGCGATCTACGGCGCGGCGGCCGTTGCCTGCCTGCTGTCGCTCAGGAGCCGACTGCCCTGGTGGTTCGCGGTGATCACCGGGCTGATTGCGCTGGCGTGGGCCGCGACCATCGCTCCCCGCGTCATCGGCCACGTCCGCTTCCTCGACATGTTCGCCGAATTCGAGATGAAGGACATCGGGGTGGAGGAGTCGCGTGAGATGTACGGTCTGCTCCTGATCGCCGGCTGGATGGCAGTCGCAGCGCATCGCGCCTTCTGGGGGAAGCGCCGGACCGTTCTGACTACTTGAGCGCGCGCAAAGTCCCGAGCATCGAGTTCGAGTGGCCGGGAAAAAGACAGACGTACGTGTACTCACCCGCCGCTGGAACCGTGAACGACACTTCTACCGATTCACCGGGTGAGGCCAGCGTCGTCCAGCCGACGAGCTTGTCCTTCATCGCCATCGGGACGTAGTTCGTATCACCCGCCTTGTACGCAGCCAGCACGAGCGCATCGATGTCACCCTCGCTCTTCGGCACCACCAGGTTGTGCGGCAGCGTGCCGTCGTTGACGAACCTGATCCTGAGGCGCGAGCCGGCCTTCGCCGACACCCGCATGGGCGAGAATTCCAGCGTGCTTCCCGAGGCGCGGATCGTGATCGTGGTATCCGCGTCTTGAGTGGCTGGCAACGGAGCATCTTCGGCCGCCGCCACGATGCGGGCCACCGCGGCACCCAGCACCCCTGCACCCAGTCGACTCAGCATTCTCTCACGGCACCCGGAAGACGTTAGGCAGCGTCCACCGGGCGGCCACCTTGGCGAATGAAGGGCCGAGGCTCGCCGCCGAGTTCCGCGCCGCCTCCACGAGGGCGGCCCGCTGTTCCGGGCTCAACTGCGGCGGCCGCTCCTCCGGCCAGCCGGTGGCGATTCCTTCGAGCAGTGCGGTGCCGAGCCCCGTGTGCGCGCGCGGAACCGCGTTGATCAGCGTCACGACGGGAGCGATGTCCGCCTTGGTGGAGTGCAGCCGCGCCAGGCGCTGCACGACGCGCCTGAGACCGTTCACGGTGATGGAATCGGTGTTGGGGGCAACCCGCTGCAGCAGGAGGTCGCCGAGGAATGCTGGTCCGTGGCCGGCCGCGGCGATGGCGATCGCGTCAGGCATCCAGGGATCGCGCGCATTGTCCAGCGAGGCAAAGAGCTCTCGAACGACGTTCGCGCTCCGATCGGCCGGCGGCAGCTCCGACAGGGCCAGCGTCGCCTCGAGCCGGACGTGTGGGTCCGCGTCCGACAGCAAGGTACTGCTGACCGTGTACTCCACCGGCCAGGGGGAGCCCCGATCAGGGAGAATTCCTGACGAGAGGATGTCGGTCAGGAGTTGCGAGTCGCGCGGGAGCATCATGAGCGCCGCCCGGCGCACAGATGCCGCCGGGTGCCGCAGCGCGTTGCGCGCCGCCGTCATGGCGTCGGCATTGCTCGCGAGGGCGCCGAGCCCGTGCAGGGTCCAGAGCGCATGCAGGGCGCCGGGATTGAGGCCGAGCGAGTCCACCGTGTGATCGCCGGCGCGGCGGATCAACGCCGGGACGGCATCCATCGCCTTGCGCTCAACGAGCAGGCGTTGGGCAGTCTGCCTCCAGAACATGTTGTCGTCAGCCAGGGCGTCGACGAGTTGCTGTGACGTGGCGGTATCCAGTCGGCGTGGCGGCGCCTGACGAGCACTATCGTACACAATCCGGTAGACGCGGCCGTGGAGCCTGTCGCGGTTCGGTGTTTCATAGGCCTGGCCGGGGCCCGTCTGGCAGCAACCCATCATGTTCCGTGGCGTCGGATTGTGCTGTGCCACCAGCGTGTAGAAATCGGAGACCCAGACCGAACCGTCGGGCCCGACTTTCACCTGCACGGGTGCGACCCATGCATCGCGCGCTGACATGAAGCTCCAGCGATTGCGGGCGCGGAACCCGCTGCCGTTGTCGCTCAGCTCGAACTGCCCGATCACGTGAGCGGTTGGCTCCGCCACGAATGCGGCGCGATTCCAGTATTCCCTGGGAAACGCCCGGGCGGTGTAGATCTCGTGGGCCGCACCCGCGGTGTAACGGCCGAACTGGTCTACCTGCAGGATGTCGATCTGCGGGAAGACGTCGAGGCGATCGGCAATGTCCGGCAGGACGGGCTCGCGATCGCCAATGCTCCGGTAATAGCGAATCGGGATGTGGACGAAGTTGCTGGGCCGGCTGTTGGCGGTTGACCCGAAGACGAATCCGTCCTCGGTGAACGCGACGCCCCAGGTGTTGTTGCTGGTGCGCGCCACGTAGTCCAGCGAACTGGCGTCGGCGGGAAACCGGAAGTACCCCGAGCCGAACTGGCCACGATCATACGTGCTCGATCCGACCGTACCGCGGAAACCGTTGTACCCCACCGAGCCCCAGACCTGGTTGTCGAAACCGTAGCGAAGGTTGCTGATGGCACCGTGGGTGTCAGTGCGCGGCCAGCCGGTGAACAGGATCTTCCGCTCGTCGGCTTTGTCATCGCCGTTGGTGTCGCGGAAGAAGAGCATGTGCGGCGCCTGTCCCACCACCACACCGCCGTTCGCGAACGTCAGGCTCGTCGCCAGGTTCAGTCCATCGGCGAATACCTTCACGCGATCGGCGCGGCCGTCCCGGTTCGCATCTTCGAGAATCAGGATGCGATCGTGCCCGGGCACGGAATCCGGTAGCACCGTGTTCGGATAGTCGTTGGTCTCGACGGCCCACATGCGGCCGCGCGCGTCCCAGGTGAAGTCGATGATGTTGCCGATCATCGGCTCCGTCGCGAATGGTTCGGCGTGGAAGTGCGGACGAAGCGTCATCATGCGAAGCGATTCGGCCGTCGGGAGCGCGGCCTGCGCGACCGTTATCGCGGTATCCAGCACGTTCCACGGCGCCGGCGGCCGCTTGTACGTCGGGAGCGGAACATCGAGCTTCATCTGCCGGGTCTCAGGGTCGCGCGCGATCTGCGTCAGCGCCCAGTCGCCAATCGTCCAGCGAATCCCCTGTCCAATCAGTTGCTGGAAGCCGGGATTGCCCCATGTGCGTTGATCGTGGCCCCACGCCGTGTAGAAGACGCGACCCTTGCCGTACGTTCGCACCCACGTCCACGGCTCGTCATGGCCATTCTCCCGCCGCACCTCGAGCACGGTGCGGTTCACGGGGTTGTGCTTGGTGTGCACGTAGGTCTCATCCCAACTTTCGATCACAGGCACCCCCGCTATCGCGGGGTGCCCCGCCACGACGCGAATGGTGCTGAACGTCCCGGTACCGTGACTCTTGAATGCGGCGCCGACGAGCCGGATGAACTCCTCCGAGTTCTGGAACGAGGCGGACGCGCAGTGAACCACGACCAACCCGCCGCCATCACCCACGAACCGCATCAGGGCCGCCAACTGAGCGTCGCCCACGGTGAGGTGGTTGTTGTACAGGACCAGCGCCTGATAACGATCGAGCTCGGCATCGTTGAGATCCTCGAGCTGGTCCGTGTAGAACAGGTCGATGCCGTTGCGAGCCAGGGCGGGAAGGATCTGCTGCGCGCGTTGCGTCGGTCGGTGGTGCCCGTTGTCCCCCAGGAAGAGAATCCTGAGCCGTTGAGGAGTTCCTTGCTGCGGTGACTCGTGACGCGTTTCTCGCGACTCGGCACTGCTCATGAATCGTGAATCGTGAATCGTGAATCGCGACACCGCATCGGCGCTCTCTGCCCGCTGCCCGCTGCCCGTCTGCGCAACGACTACCAGAAGCCCGACCGCCACAATCTTCTCGAGTTTCACCGCTTTGTACCCTCCCCGTGCCCGATCTCTCACGTACATGACTCCAAAGACGAGTATCAGCAGCAGCGCGCCGGGCGCCACGTAGCGGAACGATTGCTTCCCGCCTAACGCCTCGGCGGGCTGGAGAATCGCGTTGGCCTCGCCGACCAGCGTCTCACCGGGAATCGCCGTCGCGACAATCGCCCGCAACGCGTTCGCGGTCGCGTCGTTGTTGATGTTCCCGGTGGACTCGTTGGCGGCCAAAGCCGTCCGTGTGGCCGCCAGGGCCTCCTCCACCTCGCGCACCCGGAACCCGAGCGACGTGAGGTCTGACGTGCCCTGGGCCCTCAACACGTGAGCCGGGAACTGCTGGTCCACCCGCTGCAGGACGCCTAACGTCGATGCCGGCAGCGACTCGGCCAGGTACCGGTCGGCCAGGCGGCCCATGAGCGGCACGCCCACGGCGCCCGACATGCCGAGCCCAATGCCGGCGGTCAGGACGATCCCCAGCGATCCCGTCCGGGGAACGCGCTCGCTCACCACCCCCACCATCGTCGGGAAGAAGAACGCGACCCCCCAGGCAAACACCGTGGCGGCGCCAAATGCCGCCAGCGTGCCCTGCGCAAAGCTGAGCAGGAAGAGACCGGTCCCGGTGAGCGTTGCCGCGGTCAGGAGCATCCCCGTCGGCGCGAGGCGTTCGACGAAATGCCCCGCCAGCGCGCGAAGTACCACCATCCACCCGCTGATCCAGACCAGCACGAGGATGCCGTGCAGTCCGCCCGCCTGCAGCACCGCGGGCACCCAGCGCATCGGCCCCAGTTCCATCGACGTCGTGATCGCCATCATGGTGATCATCAACAGGAAGAACGGATTGGTGAGCGTGTACCGGAACATCTCACCGACCGGAATCCCCACGGCGGCATTCTCGGTGCGCGGGAACCGCTGAGGCAGCACCATCACGCCGTACGCGATCATCGGCGCGTAGATGACAGCGAGCTGATACGACCAGTGACCGAACCGGCCGCCATACGTGGAGAGCAACCATCCGGCGATCCCGCCCAGCACGATGCCAATGGGGAAGAACGCGTGGAACCAGTTCAGTCGTTTGGTCTTCTCGTCCGGATAGAGCGCGGCGACGAGCGGATTGCCCGTCACCTCGATCATTCCATTCCCGGCCGCGAGCGTCGCCGCGCCACCCATCAGCATCCAGAATGCCGATGGATCACCGACCCGCGTCACGGCCGCGATCATCAGCGTGATCCCGATGAGGTGTCCGGCGAATGCCAGGCGCGCTCCGTTCTTCAGGCCGAACGCCTCGAGCAGTGGTCCCATGACGAGCAGCGAGATGGCCATGCCCCACAGCGCGGCGCCCCCAATCAGCCCCACCTGATAGTTCGTGAGGATGAACTCCTGCTTCAGCGGGACCAGGATGTTGCTCACCAGCGCAAACGAAGCGCCGGTCGGGATCAATGCCAGGCAGGTGCCAAAGAACAGCCGGCTTCGGTGGACGCCGGCGTCCTCGGAGGGAACGGCCATCGGTCAGCTCCCGGGTGAATAGCCGCAGCAAGTATACGGGTCCGGGGTGGACGGCGAAACGGCGCTGGCCGCGTTCAACCTCCCTGTCCCGACCGGCGCACGTCGAGGCCTTCGCCGAGCGCGTTCACGGTCACAACCGAGATCAGGATGGCCACGCCGGGAAAGAGCGCGAGCCAGGGTTCGGTCGCCATGGTCGCTTGCGCCTGATACAGCATGTTGCCCCAGCTCGCCGTCGGTGGCTGCACGCCCACGCCGAAGAATGACAGCGCCGACTCCAGCAGGATCGAGCGACCGACCGCCAGGGTGGTGGCGACAACGAGGATCGGCAGCACGTTCGGAAGAATATGCCGCCACATCGACAGCAACGCGCCCGCCCCCACCGCGCGCGCCGCCTCCACGAAACCCCGGGTGGCCAGCGAGCGCACCTCGGCGCGCACGACACGGGCAGTCTCCATCCAGCTCACCGCCGCGACCAGCAGGATCAGCAGCGCGACGCCCGGCCGCAGGATGACCGACCCGATCATGAGCAGCGGCAGTCGCGGCACGGCGAGGATGGCGTCGGCAACGCGCATCAGCAGCGCATCGACCCAACGTCCCGTCCAGCCGGCGACGGTTCCGACACCGGCGCCTAACGCGACGGTCAGCACGGCCGCCAGGACCCCAATCGCCAGAGACACCCGCGCGCCAAAGAGCACGCGCGCCAACAGGTCGCGGCCCAGGTCGTCCGTACCGAACCAATGCGCCGTCGAGGGCGGGGCTCGGCGGCCGGCCAGGTCGATCGCGTCAGGCGCCTGCGGGGCGATCCACGGCGCCAGCACGGTGACAAGGATAAGGATGCCCGCGACTATCAGAGCAATGATCGTCGCGGCGTCGATCGGCCGTTCTGCGGTGTGCGCTTTGCGCCTTGCGATCTTCACCTCGTCCTCGGGTCGAGCGTTCGGTGCGCGAGATCAGCCAGCAGATTCAGGACGATCACGGCAACCGAGGTGACCATCAGGAACGCCATGAGCACCGGGTAGTCGCGCCGGGCCAGCGCCTCGGTGAAGAGTGCGCCCAGACCCGGCCAGGCAAACACGCTTTCCGTGACGACGGCGCCCGAAACCAGGAACGCCGCATCCATCAACACGACGGTCAGGAGCGGTCCCGCCGCGTTGCGAAGGGCATGCCGCAGCACGAGAACCTTGCGCGGGATTCCCCTGGATTCACCGGCCAGGATGAACCGCTGTGAGAGAATGCCGATCATCGACGAGCGCAGGTAGCGCGACCACCCCGCCGCGTGGACCGCCGCCAGCACGATGGCCGGAAGCACCAGGTGCCGGATCCGGTCGACGGCACCATGGTCGAACGCCGAGGAACGCCCCGACGAGGGGAGCCACCCCAGCCCGATGGCGATCGACAGCTGCAGCACGAGTCCGAACCAGAAGACGGGGAGCGAAATGCCCGCCAGCGCCCCAACGCCGGTGATCCGGTCGAACCATCCACCGCGACGGATCGCTGACAGAACGCCTAACGGCAGTGCCGCCAGGAGGGCCACCGCGAGTGAGGCGACGGCCAGCTCCAGGGTCGCCGGCGCGCGTTCCAGCATCCGATCAGCCACCGGGCGTCCATCGGACAGGCTGAATCCCCACTCGCCCCGCGCGAATGCACCGAGCCAGTGCAGATACTGGGTAGGGAGCGGCAGGTCGAGGCCTAACGCGCGCCGGAGCCGCTCGATGTCCTCGGGCCGGACCCCGGGGTTCTCGAGGTAGACCGACAGCGGTCCGCCCGGCGCCGCGTGCAACAAGGCGAACACCAGTATCGATACCACGAACACGAGCGGGACCGATTGAGCCGCCCTTCTCAGAACGGTGAGGAGCACTTATCAGGCTGGGAAACAGGAAGCAGCAAACAGGCAACAGGGAAGGAACGAAACGTTCCATCTAATTAACTGTTTCGCTCCACCCCTGCCTCTTGTTTCCTGTTTCCTGTTTCCTGTTTCCTCACCGGATTCTCCACTTATGCACGTTCCAGAAGATCCCCGCATTCGTCGGGTTTCCGGTGAACCCTTCGAGGTTTGAAGGCACGGCATCCAGCCGGGTCACGTTGTACAGCGGGATCTCCACCGCCAGCTCGGCGATGCGCTGTTGAGCGGCGACGAGCAGGGCTCGTCGCTCCTCCAGGACCACCGTCCGGTCAGATTTGTACAGCAACCGTGTGAGCGAATCGTCGTCGACGTAGTTGATATTCCTGCCCGCCGGCGGCGTGCGATCTGAGGCGAAGAAAAGCGTGAGCTCCGGGTCGGCCGGCATGTGCCACCAGTGGAGCATGGCGTCGAACTTCCCCTCGAACCAGAGCCCGCTGATCGACGTGCCGTCGACGAGCCGGACCTGCGCGTCGACGCCGACGTCTCGCCACATGCGCTGCAGCGCCTGCGAGACATTCTCACGCACCGCGAAGCCGGCCTGCGTGATCATGGTGAAGGAGAGGCGTTGTCCATTCCGTTCACGAACGCCGTCGCCATCCGTGTCGCGCCATCCCGCCTCCTCGAGCAGCGCCCGCGCGCGCGCCGGATCGAAATCATAATGCGCAACCTGGTCCGTGTACGCCCAACTCACCGGCTGGATCGGCCCGTGGATTACCGGGGCCAGACTGTCGAGAATCGTCCGCACAATCAGCTCGCGGTCGATCGCGTGCGTGAGCGCGCGCCTGACGCGGACATCGCGGAACGCCTCGACCGCCCGCTCGTTGAGCGTGACGTGTTCGTACGAATTCCCGGTCATCCGGTGAATCGTCAGACCCGGCAGGTCGCGCACCTCGCGATACTTGTCCCAGGGCACGAGCGCGGTCACATGGATTTCCCCGCCTCGCAGCTGGTTGATCCGGGTGGTCGTGTTGGCGACGAACCGGAACAGGATGCGGCGGATGGCCGGGAGGGAGTCTCCACGCCAGTAGCCGGGCGCCCGCTCCAGCAGGACGTATTCGCCGGTCTTCCACTCGGCGACGCGATACGGGCCGGTGCCTAACGGACTGCGGTTGTAGTCCTGCGCCCCGTCGATGTCGCGGCCGGCGAGCACATGGCGCGGCAGGGCCCCGCGCACGAACTGCAGCGCGTAGGGAGCGTAGATCTCGCGGTACCGGACGATCGCCGTGAGTGAGTCCGGCGTCTCCACGCTCTCGATGCGGTCGAAACCGTCCGTGCTCTCCGGATTGTAGTCCGGCGAATTGATCGCTTCGACCGTGAACCTGATGTCAGCCGAGGTGAAGGGAACGCCATCGTGCCACCGGATGCCCGGCCGGATTCGCCAGGTCACGTCCATTCCCCCGTCCCGACGCAACGCCACGCCGCCATTCTCGAGCGTCGGGACCTCCTGGGCCAGCAGCGGGATCACGTTCATCCGTTCGTCGGTAATCGTGAGCCCTTCGCTGACGCACGTCTGGATGTCCTCCAGGATGTGGGTGCTGAACCGGTTCATCGTGTCCGGTTCACGATCATAACCCACGATGAGCAGATCATTCGACGCGCCGCCGCGCTCCCCTGTGCCGCACGAAGAGAGGAGCAGCGCAATCAGCAGGCTGACGGCGCGCCCTGCTCTCACGTGCGACCCTCGGCGCCGGGAGCCCGGATCTCTGACCTCTTCGCCGCCATCAACCGTGACGCAAGTGCGACGGGGATCGACCCGAAACCGAGCAACTCGTCGTGAAACGCCTTCGCGGAGAAGCCGGCTCCTCTCGACGCTTCCTCCGCTGACCGGATGCGCCACAAGTCGCGCAATCCCAGCCAGTACATCATGGCCGTGCCGGGGAACATCGAGCACTTCGTCACCTCGACGCGAGCCGCGGCGGGCGTCAGCTGCGCGCTATCGACGTGAAACCGCACCGCGTCGTCGAAGCTCATCCTCCCGGTGTGCAGCTCGAGGTCCACGACGGCGCGCGCCATGAGCTTCACGCGCGTGTGTTGCTCGGCGATTCGTTCATCGGAGGTCAGGTAGCCGAGCGATTCCATGATTTCCGTGGCGTAGCACGCCCAGCCCTCGGCCATGGTGCCGCCACAGAACATCGCAATGCGATTGGCGGCGTCAACGGCAGCCACCTGGCCGATGCGGGACGGCGAACGTGCCGCGTGCCAGTTCTGCACGTGATGCCCCAGCCCGCCATGATGGGCAACGTGATTCAGCTTGATGGCCGAGCGATTCCAGTTCCGGGCAAACGTCTCCTGCGCGACTGGATCCGTGGCCGATGGCAGCAGCACGTCGTAGCGCCCGATGGGATTCGACAGCGGCGCCGGTGATCGGTACGGGAGATAGTACAGGAATGGCGCCGCGCGCCGGGCCCACTCCGAAGTGGGCTGGTAGGAGAGCGCGGCGTCCGGCCAGGTCACCTCATCGGACGAGAGCTCGCGACACTCATTCCAGAGGGACTGCACCGCGTGCAGGATGTCGTCGGTATCCGGATGCGCAGAGGCCAGGCGTGCCGCCACCGCCTGCCAGTCCTCATCCTGCAGCGCGTCCCTGAGATGATGGGTCTCGCGCTCGAGGGCCGCGCGTGCCTCGTGCTGCAATCGCTCGATCGGCACGTCGCACCAGTGTCCTCGCCGGATCAGCAGCGCCAGCAGGCCATGTCCCGCCGCATAACGACTGGCTGGCGACGCGTCACGGCCGGCGAGATACGCCCGAAACCAGTCGACCGCAGCGGCGGCGTGCACAGCCGCGTCCTGCAGGTCACGGCAGAGTCCAACCGGCGCGCCAGCCGCCACCGGCCACCCGGAAAGGTCGGCCAGAAGCAGCAAGCCACCTTCGCACTCGCGAATCGCGCGATCGCGCCACGCTGACGGCATGTCGCCCTCGCCGAGCGTACGACGGGCGCCATGAAGGAACGCGGGGAAGGCGCGCAGGCGTGACACTGCCGCCTCGATTCGTGGCTCGGCGGGAACGTCCTGGCCGCCGGCGAGCGCGACCACCGAGAACAGCGCCTCCCCGACCGCAAGGGAGGGATTCCCGCGCACGAAATGCCGCGACTCGTCTTCAGCCAACCGGACCTCGAGCACCGAATCGGCCAGCGCGCCGTCAATTCCGGGCCAGTCACGCCCGCGGAGTTCCTCCGGGTGCAACACGCCGCAGCCGGCATCCGCCAGCTGCCGGCGCATCGCGCTCATCTCGTCCCGAGCCGTCTGCATGACCTCGGGTGAGAAGTCGGGAAGCGTGTGGTCGTGCTCGTGGATGCCCGTGAAGGTCGCGATGACCGGCCGGCGCCGGTAGAAACCCGCGAAGAACGCATCGAGCGCCCTGTCGAGCGATTCGCGCTCCTCCGCTGATCGACCGTCGTGAGCGACGGCGGGAATTGACGCGCTCATGAACGAGCCTCTTCGAGAGGGAGCGACACCCAGCGCCGCTCGCGGAAGGACCGTTCAACGGCGTTGATGACCTCCTGGACGCGCGCGCCGTCAGCGAAGTCTGCCTCGTTATGATCGTCGTCCGCCAGCAGCTCGGAGATGAAGGACGAGATGAGGTTGGCATAGAACAGGGTTCGCCACGACTCGCCGGCACTTCCGCCGGGAGGATAGAATTGCGCGGGGACCGGCAACTCCCTGAACTCCACGGCGTCCGGCCTGGCTGCCCGCAACACCTCGCAGACGCCGTTCTCCTCGACCAGCCGGCAGATGAGCGCGCCCTCGCTGCCGTACATCCTTGCCTCCAGCCCGGGATAGTTCCCGACCGTCACGAAACTCGTCTGCACGCTGCCTAACGCTCCATTGCCGAATTCGCCCAGAAAGATATCACCGTCGTCGATGTTCATCCGCATCATCCGGCCGGTCGCGCGCACCATGCGTTCGGGGATGAAATTCCGCATGGTGCCCACCACCTGGGTGAATGGACTGCCGGTGAACCACATGCCGAGGTCGATGATCGGGGCGCCGTATCCTTCAAGCGACGACACCTGGATGACCGACTGGTCAGCGTCCGGGTCCACCTGCCGCAACGGGTTCACCGGATCCAGCCACTGCGAGTTCTGCTCGTACCCGTTGAAGATGAAGGGACGGCCGATGAACCCCTCGTCGATCAGCACCTTCATGTACCGCATGGCCGGGCTGTAACGGAACGTAAAGCCGAGTCGGGTCTTGAGGCGGCGCGAACGCGCCAGGGCCGCTGCACGGAGCGTGTCGCGGTAATCGAACGCCACCGGCTTTTCGCACAGGACGTGCTTCCCCGCTTCAAGCGCCGCCATGGCCAACTCGAGATGCGTGGCGCTGGGCGTGCAAACGTCCACCAGGTCCACGTCATCCCGCCCGATCACTTCCGTGTGATCGCGTGCCACCACCGGAATGCCGAAATCGGTCGCCACCTGTTCGGCCAGGGCACGATTCGGATCTGCGATCGCCACCACGCTGCACCGCGAGTCACGCCGGTAGCCGGGGAGGTGCGCATGCCGGGCCCAGGCGCCGGCGCCGAGCACCGCGACGCGAAGGGGCCGGCTCGTGCTCAAAGTCGAAGTCGGTCGCAGACCATGGGCTGCCAATGTAAGGGAGGGCGATGGGCAGAGGGCAGAGGGCTGAGCGCATAAGGGTCCGTGTTCTGTGGCTTTTTTGCTGACCATTCGCGCCACGTTCCCTGACAGTCCGCCCCTGCCGCGGTGGCAAAGTTGACGATGCAGGAAAGCGTCATGACGCGGTTGGCTGCGTGGGCGCCATGCCCTCCCCGCCAGCCGTACCAAACGGAGGAACGGCGTATGAGACTCTCTCGATCATCCCTGCTGGCTGCAGGGTTCCTGTCATCGGCCTGGTGGCTGGCCGGGCAAGCAGACGCTCAGGAAACGCGTCGTATCGTGGTCACGCCTTACGTGGGCGTGTTCGTTCCGGCCTCGCGAGTTGCGGAGCTCAAATCCGAGGTTGGAGGGGTCCAGGAAGCAATAGGGATCCGGCAGCAGAACGCGCTCGCGCTCGGTTTGAACACCAGTTACCGGTTCAATGGCTTCGCGAGCCTCGAGCTCGGTGGTGCCTGGGCGTTTTCCGATTCCCGGGCCTCACTCGGCCTTGCGAACCAGGTGCCGGGGTTTTCGCTCTCCGGCAACGAATCGGCGCGGGTGCTCATGGGAAGCGCCAAGCTGATGGTGAACCTCATCCCACTCACCGAGCGGAGTGCGCTCCGGCTGGGTGTGGGGCCCGCGATCATCAATCGCGGAGGCAGCGCCTACAAGGCGGACGATAACGGTGACTTCAGCGGGCTCACGGACTTTGGCGGCGCCATATCGCTCTGCTCCCGCCTTCCCCTGACAGACTTCCTGTCGCTGCGAGTCCGGGCCGAGAACTACATGTACTCCTCGAAACTCAAGTTCCGCGCCTTCTCCAACCCGACGGAGGAATTCTCGTTCGGCAGCAAGCTGCAGAACGACTTCATCTTCTCGGCCGGACTGCAAATGGTGTGGTGGCGGTAGACGCGTGAACTGCTAGCTGGTTGCTGCTTACTGCTTGCACCAGCCCCCAGCCTACGCAAGGAGTAAGCAGCAAGAAGTAAGCAGCAAGAAGTGACCCGCCCCCCTCCGCAAGCAACGCTTTGTGGCGTGCGTGTGTCTCTCCTCCAGATCATCTGGAGGAAACCGCCATGCCCCCGGAATCGGCCATTGTGCAGCGAACGCTCGAGATGCTCGTGCTCAAGGCGCTTTCCCTGGCGCCAATGCACGGCTGGGGCATCGGGCAGCGGATCGAGCAACTCTCGAAGGGCGCGTTCCAGGTCCAGCAGGGCTCTCTCTACCCCGCTCTTCTCCGCATGCGGCGGCAAGGCTGGATCAGGAGTGAGTGGCGCGTCACCGAGAACAACCGGCGTGCCCGCTACTACTTCCTGACCGTGGCCGGCCGCCGCCAGCTCGGCATTGAGACGGCGGCATGGGACAAGGCCGCCGAAGCGGTGAACGCGTTCCTCCGCACCCAGGCGCTGGAGGGCAACCAGTGAGCGTCCTGACCGACCTGATCATCCGCGCGCGGGCGCTGCTCTTCCGGAGTCGTGAAGAAACCGAGCTGGAGGATGAGGTGCGCTTCCATATCGATCGTGACGTGCACGAACGCGTCCGACGCGGTGAGGTTCCCGACAAGGCGAGGCGCGAGGCTCTCATCGCGTTCGGCGGCGTGGAGCGGTACAAGGAGCGCGTCCGCGACGCGCGCGGCACGCGTCCGCTCGAGGAACTGGCCGCCGACATTCGTTATGCGTTGCGTGGCCTGCGGCGGAACCCGGGCTTCACCGCGACCGGCATCCTCGTGCTCGGAATCGGGATCGGTGCGACGGCGACGGTCTACAGCATTGTGCACTCGGTCATCGTCGCTGACCTCCCTTATCCCCAGTCCGACCGGCTCGTCAGGGTGGTCGAGCAGAACTCGGCCACCAGTATCTGGGCGCTGTCGACGGCGGACGTGACGGCGATCCGCGAACGACAGCGGGTCTTCGAGGCGTGGGGTGAGATTCAGCGGACCGAAGTCGCCTACTCAGGCAGTGGCACGCCCCAACACATCGTCATCGGGCGGGCGTCGGCCGGCTATTTCAGGGCGATCGGGATTCCCGTGGCCCGGGGCCGCGCAATCGAACCGGCGGACGAGGCGCAGGGCGCGCCGCCGGTCATGGTTGTCACCGATGCGTTCGCTCGTCGCACACTCGGTGGCCCCGACGCCGCGCTGGGTCGTTCGCTGTCGCTCGACGGCGTGTCTCACACGGTAGTTGGAGTGCTGCCCGAAGGACGGGACGAGCTGGGCGGCATCCGGGCAGTGGCATTTCCGGTGTTACAGCTTCGGGCACCGACGCGGCGCGGACCGTTCTGGCTTCGCGGCGTCGGCCGACTCAAGCCGGACGTGACGCTGGCGGCCGCCGAGCGCGACCTGGCAGAGATAAGCGACGCGCTGCTTCCACTCTGGTCAGACTTCCGCGACAGCACCGCGAGGCTGACGCCGCAACCATTGCGCGACGTCGTCGTTGGCAGCGCGGTGAAGCAGGTCGGCCTGTTCGCCGGCGCTGTGGCGCTCGTCCTGCTCCTGGCGATCGTGAACGTCGCGACGCTGGTCCTGGTCCGCGCATCAGCGCGGGAACAGGAGCTTGCCGTTCGCGTCATGCTCGGCGCGAAACGGAGCCGAATCGCGCGCCTGATCGTGACGGAGAACCTGATCCTCACGTTATCCGCAGCTCTCCTTGGATTGGGACTGGCGACGTGGGGACTCGACCTCGCCGTAGCGCAGCTGCCCGACATGCCGCGCATTCAGAACGCCAGTCTCGACTGGCGGGTGATCATGCTCGGCATCGGTGCCGCCGTCTTGTCCGGTTTGCTGGTCAGCCTGTCGCCAGTCGCGGCGCTGTCGGACGAAGGTGGGCTGGCGCCACACGCCGCGAGCAGGCGCACGGGGACGGGACAGCGCACCAGCGCGATGCGAGCGGCGTTCGTGATCGCCGAGTTTGCGCTGGCCTGGCCACTGCTGGTTGGCGCCGGGCTGCTACTGAACAGCTTCGTCAGGCTGCAGCGCGTCGATCCCGGTTTCGATCCGGCCGGCCTCGTCGCCGTCGGGCTGAGCCTGCCTGCCGCGCGTTATGCAGGAGTCGCGGATGTGCTGCGTTTCAGGGAACTGGCCGGGCAGCGCGTGGCAGCCATGCCCGGAGTTGAATCGGTGGGGCTGACGACCCAGATCCCGCCCGACCAGTCGGGCGGCAACGACAACTTCAACCTCGTCCACCGTCCGGTACCTGACGGCGAGGCCGAGCCAAACTCGCCGTGGTACTACGTGAGCGCGAGTTACTTCTCGACGCTCGGTATCCGGATCATCGAAGGTCGCTCCTTCACCCCGGCTGACACCGCCGACGAGTTTCCGGTCATCGCGGTGAGTCGATCATGGGCGGAACACTACCTGCCTGGCGAGTCAGCGGTGGGTCGCCAGCTCGTTCAGGGTGGCTGCTACAACTGTCCGCGGACCACCATCGTCGGCGTTGTCGAGGACATCCGGAACCTCGGCCCGTCGCTGCCGATGGACGCGGTGTATGGACCCATGAGCCAGTATGGCGGCAGGTCGATGCAGGTCGTGGCACGCCTGCGATCGATGACCCCGAATGTCACGGCAAGGCTGCGGGACGAGCTGCGGGCGCTGGATCCCGAGCTGCCGCTGGACGAATTCGTGTTGACGGAACAGCTCCAGGCCAGCCTCGCCGATCCGATGCGGTGGGCGGCCGTGCTGTCGGCCTTCGCGGCGTGCGCGATGGGGCTTGCGGCGTTAGGCGTGTTCGGGCTGATGGCCTATGCGGTGCGACAGCGCCGGCGCGAGATCGGTGTGCGGCTGGCCCTGGGCGCGCAGTCAGGCGTGGTGACGCGGCTCGTCGTCTGGCGCGGGATGCGGTATGCGGCGATCGGGAGCGCGATCGGGCTTGGGGTGACGCTCCTGCTGGCGAACCGCTTGCGAACGATGCTGTTCGACGTGAGTCCGACGGACGTGGCAACGTTCGTCGGTGTCGGCGTCCTGCTGCTTGGTTCGGCGTTCCTGGCGAGCTGGATTCCAGGCCGTCGGGCGGCGCGGATCCGGCCAATCGAAGCGATCAGCTCCGAATAGCGCCGGCACATTGGACGGCCGCGTCCCGGCCCCCACTTGAAACCGCGAGACGCGTGATACTGTATTGTTCCCCATACCTGGGACGGGGAACGGGATGAACCGCGAATCGATCGACTTGCTGCAGGGCACGCTGGACGTGCTGATCCTGAAGACACTCGCCTGGCAGCCCATGCACGGTTACGCCGTCACGCGGTGGGTTCGAGAGCGGACGCAGGGATCGATCGAGATCGAGGACGCGCCGCTCTACAAGGCACTGCACCGACTCGAACGGGCCGGTTGCGTCAGCGCCGAATGGGGACTGTCTGAGAACAATCGGCGCGCGCGCTACTACCGGCTCACGGCGACCGGGCGCCGGCGACTGAAGGCTGAGGAATCCGAATGGAGGCGGTATGCCGCCGCCGTGCTGCGTGTGCTGGAGCCGGCATGATGCCTCGTCTCTTTCAGTTCTGGCGCCGTTCGCGCGACATGATCCGCCGCGACGTCGACGCCGAGCTTCAGTTCCACATCGACACGCGGACCGACGCATTGGTGCGGGAAGGCGCAAGCCCTGAAGACGCACGGAAGCGCGCTCTCATGGACTTCGGGGACATCGAAGACGCGCGCCGATACATCCGTCGCGTCGACAATGACATCGAACATCAACGCCGCCGGAGGGACTACGTGAGCGAGCTTCGCCAGGACCTGGCCTACGGCCTGCGCACGCTGCGGCGCGCCCCGACCTTCACCCTCACCGCGATCCTCACGATCGCGCTCGGCGTTGGGGCCAACACGGCGATCTTCTCGGTCGTGCACGGGATCGTCTTCAAGCCCCTTCCCTTTCCGCAGCCGCAGCAGTTGTTGCGCGTCTGGTCAGCAAACCCGGGAAGTGGCTCGCGCCAGGCGCCGGTGTCTCCGGTGGACCTGGACGACTGGCGTGACCAGCGCACGCAGTTCGCCGACATCGGCGGCTGGTGGTTCGCGGACGGAGGGAGCGGCGTGGATCTCACGGGCTCGGGCGATCCGCAACGGCTCTCGGTGGCATTCGTCACCCCGGGGTTCTTCCCGACGTTAGGCGTCCGGCCGATGATCGGCCGGTTGCCCCGTGAGGACGAGATGGTTCGCGGCGGCGATGACCGCGTCGTCGTGCTCTCGCACGGCTTCTGGCAACGGCGGTTCGGCTCGGATTCCGGCCTCGTGTCGTCGACCGTCACGCTCAACGGTCAACCCTATCGCGTCGTGGGCGTGATGCAGCCGGGAATGCGGTTCCCGTCCGATCGCGTCGAGGTGTGGATCCCCTATTCGACCATCCCCGACCAATCCATCCCGCGGATCCGTCCGGTGCGTGTGCTCGACGTCGTCGCCCGAATGAAGGAAGGCGTGACGCTGGCGCAGGCGAGTCAGGACATGAGCGCCATCACCAGGCGACTCGCGGCGACCTATCCCGAGGACACCAACTGGAGCGAGGCCACCGTGATGCCGCTGGCCGACGCCGTCACCGGCAACGTCCGGCGAGGGCTCATCGCGCTGCTCGGCGCCGTGGGATTCGTCCTGCTCATGGCGTGCGTGAACGTGGCCAGTCTGTTGCTGGCCCGATCCAGCATCCGTGAGCGCGAAGTCGCATTGCGGCTTGCGCTGGGTGCAACCCCAGGGCGGGTCGTCAGGCAGATGATCACCGAAAGCCTGTTGCTCTCGCTCATCGGCGGCGCGGTCGGCGTGGCCGCGGCGGCGTTCGGATCGCGCGCGCTCCTCGTCATGGCAGCGGGTCAGCTTCCACGCACCAGCGAAGTTGAACTCGACGCCACGGTGCTCCTGTTTGCATTGATCGTGTCGATCGTCACGGGTGTTCTGTTCGGGCTTGCGCCCGCCCTGCGCGCGCGGGGCACTGACCTGCAGACCGCATTACGCGAGGCTGGACGTGGCCTGGTGTCCGGAAGCGGGCAGCGACTGCGCACCGGACTCGTGGTCGTCGAAGTGGCGTTGGCCGTCGTCCTGATCGTCGGCGCCGGGCTCATGACGAGAAGCTTCATCCAGCTACTGCGCGTCGACCTCGGATTCCGTCCCGAGAAGTTGCTGGCGGTGAACTTCACCATCAACACGTCCCGTCGCGAGGGGCAGGCGTATCGCCTGTTCTATCGCGAAGTGATCGATCGGGTGCGAACCGTGCCCGGGCTCGTGTCAGTCGGCGCCGTCAAGCATGTGCCGTTTCGAGGCAATGGCGAACGCATGGGCTTCGTGCCGGAGGGATTGACCCTGGGCGCGGGCGAGCAGCCGCCTTCGGCACCGCTGATTCACGTCAGCGACGGCTACTTCGCCACGATCGGCGCGCGGATGACCGAGGGCCGTGAGTACAACGAGCAGGACGGAGCCCTGCGCGCACCCACGCCTGGCGCGGTGCCTGTTTTCTCGGGAACGCCGTCAGTGATCATCAACCTGGCTTTCGCGGAACGGCATTTCCCGGGGGTCAGCGCGGTTGGAAAGACGCTGGGACTCGGATCCAACCGGATCCCGATCATCGGCGTCGTCGGCAACATCAGGCAGACCACGATCGAGGAGCCGGTGCAACCGACGGTCTACATCAACAACCTGATGAACTCGCGCGTGCAGGTGACGCTGGTGGCGCGCACGCAGGGTGAACCGCTGGCCATGGCAGTCGCGGTGCGCGATGCGATCTGGTCGGTCGACCGCGAGCAGACCATCACCTCGATCTTCACGTTCGACCAGCTGGTGAGCGACGCGGTGGCGCGTCCAAGGTTGCTCACGGTGCTGCTCGGGCTGTTCGGGACGTTAGGCATGCTGCTGGGCGCCGTGGGGCTCTATGGCGTGCTGTCCTACCTGGTCAGCAGCCGGCAGCGGGAGATCGGCGTGCGAATCGCGCTCGGCGCACCACGCGGCGCGGTACTCGCCATGGTCGTCCGCCGGGGGCTGTTGATGGCCGTGATCGGAACCACGATCGGCCTTCTGGCGGCGTTTTCGCTCACCCGTTACCTGCGCGACGTCCTGTTCGGTGTGGAGCCAACCGACCCGATGACCTATGGAATCGTGGTGGTGTCGATGCTCGCCGTGGCTGGACTGGCCAGCGCCGTGCCGGCCCGGCGCGCAGCGACGGTCGACCCGGCCATCGCCTTTCGCAGTGATTAGACGTCAGGCGGGTACTCCTGGATGAACCGCGGGCTCAGGTGCACGTCGAGCTGAACGAGCGGTCCCTCGGTGCACTTGAATCCGTGAATCTCGCCGGCCTTGATGATCAGGATGTCCCCCGCACCGGCCTCGAATGCCTCGCCGTTCACCACCCAGAGGCCCCTGCCCTGCTCGTTCGAGAAGTCGTAGTCGTTGTTTCGTTGTTTCGCCGATCGTATCCAGCAGTCGCGGCCAGTCCTGCATGCGCGGCGCAAGACGGCTGTAGGCCTCGTACATTGGCGCTGCTTCATGCCTTCGGCCGCCGCGGGGTTCACCCGTCCCTGCACAGCACCTAACGCGCTGGGGTCACAAAACTGGTGCGTTCCCTTGACTCGCGTGTTGGCCGCCTTCCATATAAGGGGCAACCTCGTCGCGAGGCGGCCATCGACGGGACCGGCGCGCTGACGAAAGGTGAAGATGCGTCTCCCCCTTTCGATTCATACCGCGCGGCACGGCGGCGGGATTACGTTCGGAACCAACCGAGGTGCGACGTACTGTTCTGAAGGAGTGTGCTTGCAGCCTCTCGTCTCGAAGACGCGCGCAGACGCGTCCAGGTTTGCGGTCTGGGTTGTCGGGACGATTCTGGCTGCCTGTTCTCAGGATGCGCTCGGTCCCGGAGCCAGTTCGGTTGAAATGGTCGTCGTCGCGCCGCCGACGGCGAGCGTTTCGGTCGGCGCGAACCTGACACTGAGCGCCGAGGTGCTCGACGCGAACGGCACGGTGCTCGCCAGCCAGCGCATTTCATGGGCCAGTGAGGATCCGTCGGTCGCCGAGGTTTCGCAGAACGGCGTTGTCACGGGCCGGAAGATCGGTTCCGTCCTGATCGCGGCGAGCGCACGAGGCAAGGACGCATTCGCCCGGGTGACCGTGAACCCCACCCCGGTAGCGGTGGTGCGCCTTTCCTCGACGCACCGTTCCATGCTGGTTGGCGAGGTATCACAGCTCACCGCGGAGCCGCTCGACGCCGGCGGCCGCGCGCTATCGGATCGCCCGATCACGTGGACGACCAGCGACCCGTCGATTGCCACGGTGACCGAGAACGGATTGGTGACCGCGGTTTCCGTGGGTGGGGCGATCATCACCGCGAGTTCAGAAGGGAAGAGCGCGGTCGCGTCCATCACGGTATCGGAAGTTCCGGTTGCCAGCATCGCCGTAACGCCAGGCGTCAATGACCTCGTCGCGGGCCAGACGACGCAGCTCACCGTGCAATTGCGCAGTGCCTCCGGCTCGACGCTGACCGGGCGCGCAATCACCTGGTCGACGAACAGCAGCAGCGTCGCCACGGTTTCGTCGGATGGCCTGGTCACCGCGGTCGGCCAGGGGACGGCGACGATCACGGCCATGTGCGAAGGAAAAAGTGCTTCGGCCACCATCAATGTCAGTCCGCGGCCGGTAAGCGCGGTGATCGTGTCACCCGGACAGGTGACGATCTTCGCCGGACAAACGGTCCAACTCAGCGCGATCGTCACCGACGACCGAGGGCAGGTGCTCACGGGACATCCCGTGACTTTCTCATCGAGCAACCCGCAGGTGGCGACCGTCTCGGCGACAGGCGTGGTGACCGGCGTCGCCCCTGGCGTAACAACAATCACGGCCATCAGTGAAGGTGGAACCGGGACTGCTACCGTAACGATCTCGCCGGAACCAGTGGTGGCGGTGGACGTGACTCCATCACCTGCGACCGTGATGGTTGGCAATGCCATACAGCTCAGCGCGACGCCAAAGAACGTCAATGGTCAGCCGTTGACCGGGCGCACCGTCACGTGGTCGAGTGGTGCGCCGGCCCTCGCCAGCGTGTCATCGGTTGGGGTTGTCATGGGTCTCGCCCCCGGGAACGCAATCATCATCGCAACGGTGGACGGCAGGCAGGGCTCGGCGCAGGTGACGGTGCGTCAGGTTCCCGTCGCGAGCGTGACCGTCGCACCCCCGAGTGCCTCAACGCAGGTCGGCCAGAGTGTCTCCCTCACGGCGACAACGCTTGATGCCAACGGGAACGTGTTGACCGGACGCATTGTAGGCTGGTCAAGCAGTGACAGTACGGTCGCGGCCGTCACGTCGAGCGGCGTCGTGACCGGCGTCGCGCCAGGCACCGCGATGATTACCGCCACCAGCGAGGGACAATCGGGTTCGGCAACGGTGACAGTGATCCCGGCCGGCCCCGGACCGGTGGCCACAATCAGCGTGTCGCCGTCGAGCGCCACCGTGAATGTCGCATGGTCGACCACCCTCACGGCGACCGCCCGCGACGCGAATGGGACCGTGATTCCGGGAGCCCCAATTGCGTGGTCATCGAGCGACATCGCCGTCGCCACCGTGTCATCGGGCGGCGTGGTGACGGGCGTCGCTCCAGGGAGCGCCACGATCACGGCCACATCGGGCGGAGTGACCGGCATCGCATCGATTGCCGTGCAGTTCGCGCCTGTGAACAGAATCGTCGTGACGCCGACCAACCCCTCGATCAACGCGGGTCAGTCCGTTCAGCTTACCGCCACGCTCTACGACCTGCTGAACAACGTTCTCACCGGAACGGTGACATGGTCGAGTGCCGATCCGACGAAGGTCACCGTGGACAACACCGGTCTCGCCATAGGGGTGAGGAAGGGGACGGTCACTATCACCGCCACCAGCGGCGCGGCGTCGGGTTCGACCGACGTCAAGGTCAGGTAGCGCCCGGTCCGGGCGGCGCGCAGCGCGGCTCTCGCGGTTGCCGGTCGGCTCGCCGTGTCCGCCTAACGGCTTGTGTTTCCGCCGCCAAACGCCTCCGTGTAATCCCGCATGGCCGCGCTGACCACCGCCGCCGCGTGTTCCCGGCCATAGACCCGCTCAATGCTGACCGATGATGGCCGTTCCGGCACCCACTTGTAGGTCGCGAAGTAGTGCTGCAGGCGCTCGACGAGGACCGTGGGCAGGTCGCCGATGTCCCGCGCCGCGCCATACACATAGTCGTTGTCGAGGACGGCGATGATCTTGTCGTCGGCATCGCCGTTGTCCACCATCTGCAGCCCGCCGACCACCCGCGCCCTGACGATGATCTCATTGCGCGTGATCGGGCGCTCGCTCAACACACAGATATCGAGCGGATCACCGTCGCCGCGCACGGAGGTCGGCGAAAGGCGCTGGACTGCACGATCGCAATAGGTGCGGGGAATGAAGCCATAGAGCGCCGGCGGTTGCGAGGATCCGCGCTGCGGTCGATCGATGCGCAGGTAGCCTGAGTGCTTGTCGACCTCGTACTTCATAAGGTCGAACGGGGTGATCTCGATGAACGCGGTGAGCAGTTCGGGCGGTTCGGGCCCGACCTCGAGTCCGTGCCAGGGATGCGGGCGGAACTGGTTCGGGGGCGGTGTCGGGGAGGTCTTCGTTCCCATGGCGCGAATCTATATCACTGACGATGGGGACGGATGTACGAGATCAGCGAGACGCGTCAGGGACGCCTGACGCGCAGCACGAGCAGGATCAGCGAAGGCGGGAACTGAAGTCGGACGGTCAGCGTCGCCCTGCCTGGAAGCTCTGTGCCTCTCTCAGACCAGGCTGTCTCGTGCCGCCAGCAGCCACGTCGAGAAGCTCCTTGTAGAGGGTGCGCGCCAAGGCTGTATCGCCGGATGCACGCGCCGCCCTTGCCGCCCCGAGCACACTGTTGAACCGCTTCGGATACTGTGCCAGGGATCGCCGGTACGCCGCCAGTGCTTCCGCCGGTTGCTTCTGCTCCAGGAGGAGATCCCCCAGGAGTTCCTCGGCCGGGAGGGTGGGCCCCGGTGTCACGGCGTGCTTGGGCGTCGCTGCCTCGAGAGCGGCCGCTTCCCACATCAGCGCAATGCTGGAGTCCTTCCTGCCTTCGACATGCGCCAGCCACGCGCTCAGTTCGAGGCGAAGCATCCGGATGTTCCGGGCAAACAGCTCTTCCCCGGCCTTCTTCATCTCCCCGTCGAGTTCCTCGAGACGGCTGACCACGGCCCTGGTTTCGTCGAGGTTGCCCAGGTGCGCCGCCCCGAGGCCGTGCGCGAACTGCGCAATGGCTTCCGGCCAGGCGAAGCGATCCCAGGCGAGGGTGGCCGGTTGGCGCGGAACGATCTGCGCGGCCTCGGTCCAGGCTTGACGCTCCAATGCATAACGAGCCCGGGTCGATGCCAGGTGGAAGGCCGTCTTGAACGTTGGCTCCAGTCGAGGCGTCGCGCCGAGCCGCTTCAACTCCGCGGCGGCTGAATCGTCCGTCCCCTTCTGCAGGTACGCGTAGACGAGATACTCGATCGCATGAGGAAACTCGTCCCAGACGAACTCTCCCCGCTCACCTGCCGGGTGCTCCAGCGCCGCTTCGGCCGCCAGAAGGTTCCCCCGCACCACACCGTTCCAGTCGCCCAGCCGCGTGTAGATGTGCGTCGGCATGTGGAGCGCGTGCGGGTTGCGCGGCGCGACCGCGTCGTACTTGCGCGTGATCTCCAGCGACTCGCGTTCACGGGTCGGCACGTCGTTGGCGTGAACGAGATAGTGCATGGCGCCCGGATGTTCCGGGTTCCGTTCGTACACACGGAGCAGGATTGCAGCGGATCGGTCGGCGTTCGCGCGAGAGATGGTATCGGAGCGGGCGGTGGCCAGGTGCGCCAGTGCGTAGAACGCGGCCGCCTCGAGGTCGTCAGGGAACGCATCGTAGGCTCTCTGCATCGCCTGCTCCCAGCGGCGGATGCGGAGCCAGTAGTCTGTTGAAGCGGGATCGAGGAAGAACGCCTCTGCCGCGGCAATGAACAGCCGCTCCAGTTCCGCCGGCGGGTCGAGAGCCTTGGCCTTCTGCACGGCATCCCATCCACGCTGGAGCGCATCGGGTCCCGGCCGCGTCGGCCAGAGAGGCTGGAAGAGCGTCATGGCGGTACCCCAATGCGCCATCGCGCAACGAGGATCTGTCGCTGCGACTCGCTGGAATTCCTCGCGCGCCTGCGGATACGTCATGTGGTGCAGCAGGGCGACCGCATGATTGAACTCTGACTGCGCCGGTGCGGAGCATGAGACCGGGAACTCGACCTTGCCCAGCGAGTGCTCGGCGTGTTGTTGACCTCTCGCGTCTGCTGTGCAGCCCGAGAGCAGGAGCGTCAGGCACGTACCGCAAGAGAGAGCGCGCTTCCAGGGACCGATTTCGATATGCCTGCTGAGGATGCTGCCGAGTGACATTCACGGGTCTCCGACTCGCTGCATCGCGCAGCTGCTGACGACTCACGACAATTCTGTGCCAACGAATCGTCGGGCAACGATCGCGGATGTCAAGCTGAGCCATAACGCCAGCGAGTCGCGGGGGCAGCCAGGGCCCAGGCCGAGCGGCCTGCCGCTGAAGTTAGTGTCCGTGCCTGACCCGACGCGCCCGGGAACCACAGCGAACTCCTGGGCGGACCTACGTTCCAGAGCGTGTGGTGACCACGAGAGCCAGGGGCACCGGGCGCCAATTAGGCCACCGCGACAGCGACCCGTCCGCGGCACGGAGAACGAGTTGGCTGGAGATGCCGCCGTCGAGGAGCATGGCGCGCCGGCAGCCTAACGACCGCATGAATGCCGCCATCTCCGGCACGGTCGGTCCCCAGGGCAGCGTCTCGCCCTTTCCACCGATCCCGGCAAAACGCGTGAGGGCGACAACGATGGAACCGTCGTCGAGGACCCCAAGCGCGAGACGTGAATCGCGGTGACTGAGGTTGATGCCTCGCCCGGCGCCACCGAGTTCCCACGGTTCCCGTCCGTCGGCAATCAACAGCGACGGGTACGATTGAAAGGCCAGGCGCACGTGCCCGCGCACGGCGGATAACTCGTCAGGCGTGACGAGCGAAACTCGTCCGGCGCTGTCCTGCACGAACGCCATGGTGAGCGTCCCTTTCCCCGGCTTGCGCGACTCGATGCCGTCGCGCACCAGCCATCCCCAGGGATAGCCGCCGGTGAACTGTCCTGCGTTGAATGCGACGACGCCGGCAGCGGGAAGCGCGTCGACGGTCCATGCGCCACGCATGCCATAGTCGCTGGTCGCGGTGTCGAGCGCGAAGTCGAGTCGTGATGGATCCAGACGGACGGCTACGACGCGAACCTTTGCCAGCAGCCCGGTCGAGGCCATCGACATCTCACTCTGCCAGACGCCTGGGCGCACGGCGTTCCAGAGAGCGCCGTGCGTCAGGATGAGCCACGTCGCGAGGAGCATCACTGCTTCATGTTCCTGATCTCGTTGATGACCCCATTGAGCTTCTCGAGCATTTGCATGATGGCATCACACCGCCCCTTCAGGGCACTGGCTTCAGCCGCCGAGAAGACGGCGTAGATTCCCAACCCGATGCCGGGAAACCTGACGTTGCCCTTGCTGTCGATCTCGATCTTGCCCTTGATCTGCGCATCGCAGAACATGAACACGCGCTCCTTGAACATCGCGTATACCAGCAGGGGCATGCTCGGTATCGCCTGGGGCTCGAAAACCGGGCCGGTGACATGGAGCGCCCACTCCATTGGGAGGGACGATACCGAGGTGTCGAAGGGCCCGCCGTCCACGTCCTCCCTTGCCGGATCCGGGTCCGTGGACGGAGGACGCACGGGACCCGCAGCCGCCGCCGCCTTCAGCTCGATTTCCTTGAGTTTCTCGGCGCGCTTTTCGTCGGACCACTCCACCGCCGGGTCCTTGCCGCACTTCTTTTCCTGGAGGGCGACGAGGTCCTGGCTGGCTTTTGTCACCACTCGCTGCATTTCTTCCGCGGTCACTGACTCTGGAAGGCTCAGGATCCGAGTCGAGATCTTCTGCCCCTCGGGACTCGCAGCGGCATCGTTCGTGCACGCCAGGTATTGCGCGGGCGTCTTCAGCTTTGCGAGCACCTCGCGGAATTCATTTCGGAGGGCAATCTCGGTTCGTAGCCCATTCATGAAACCGTCCAGCACGGGTCCTGTCATCTCGACGATTTCATCGTTGTAGACCGACTTCTTCTCCCCGTCGGCTGGCTTGACCTCTGTCTTCTCCGGCCCCTTCACTTTCTCGGCCACTTTCTTCTTGATGAGGCCACCGATTTGCGCCTGCGCTCCGCCGGCCAGCGTGAGCGACATGATGGCGCCGATGAAGAAGCGGGTCGTGCGAGATGCCGTCATCGTTAGGATCCTCGTGCCGGGGATTGACTGGTGATTTTCGGTCATTGCTTCACGATCTCCACACGCCGGTTCTGGGCGCGTCCCTCGGCCGTGGTGTTGGGCGCGGACGGTTTTGTGTCACCCAGACCTTTAGTCGTTATTCGGTCGCCGCCGATGCCGAAATCGGCGACCAGCGCCGCCTTCACCGCCGCGGCGCGCGCGTCACTCAACGCCAGGTTGGCGGCGGCGCCGCCGACATTGTCGGTGTGACCCTCGATCAGGACCTTGAGGTCGGCGTGCTCTTTCATGGTCGAGGCGATTTCCTTGAGAACAGGCCGCGACTCGGGCTGCAGCTGGGCCTTGCCAGTAGCGAAGAGGATACCCTGCGTGGCCCATCGGCCTTTGGCGGCGAGCGCATCGTAGAGAACGTCGGTCTCGCTTTCAGCCACCCGAATGCTGGTGATGAACACGGCGAGATCCGTTCCTTCGGCTCCGTTCACGAACACCCGGATGACCGAGTCGCGCTTGAAGGCGAGCTCCGGGATGTTGTACATGCGCCGCTCGTTCGTGTACATCTTGAAGTACGCGCTGTCCATGAGCACGCGGATATGCGCCACCTTCCCCATGAGCTGCGGTTTCATCGCGTCAGGGTACTTCACGACGCTGTTGGCCTGGTTCTGGCCGCTCCCCTGGATGACGGTGTTGGAAGGGTGCCATCCAACTTCCGCTGACTTCTCGCCCCGGTCGAGCGTCGCACCACCCTCGAATGCCAGCACTTCGTACAGTCCGCTGACCGGAGGGGCGATCACGTCGATCTCGAGCGTGAAGCGCTCGGGGAGTTTCTTCCCGACCGGAATAAGGAACTGCGAGCGGCCGACACTCCGCAGCATCTTCACGCCATCACGTTCAACGACCTCCACCGGGCCATTCAGGTACTTGAGGCGACGGGCGAAGTTGCCGACGCGGTCGTCGGAGAAGTCGGTGAAGAAGATGACCTTGCTGCCGGGGACGAAGTCGTAGTTTTCCCAGACCTTCGCGTCCTGCCTAACGGGAGCCGCGGGAGCGCCGGCGGTGGTCGTTGGCGCCGGCGCAGTAGTCGACGCGGGGGCCGCCGCCGTCTTTGCGGAATCGGCCGGCTTCGGGGCCGCCTTCGCGGAGTCCTTCGGGGGGCTCTTGGCGGCCTCTTTCACGACCTCGGCGGCCTTCTTTTTGATGAGCCTCCCGATCTGCGCGTCGGCAGGACCGCCGACGAGGCCGGAGAGCAGCAGGACGAGACCCGGAATCGCACGGGCATTCAGCATTCGATCCATCCTCGCGTGAAACGGTCGGATTGAGTTCACCAGACGAAGCTCCCCTGGAGGACGCCCGGCGTCGGCGAGAGACGGAATGCCGGCACTGTCTGGGTTTCGCTGAACACGTCCCAGCGCTGGAGCGACGTGCTGAATCCCGAGAGCCTGCATTCGTAGCCGGCGACCTTCCCGACGGGGTTGTCCAGACCGCTGACGGCAACCACGACGGTCGCGGTCGTAACCAGCTGGCCGCCCGACACGGGGAGATCCTCCTGCTTCGACAGCTTGCCGTCTCGCGTCGTGATGGCCGTGCTCGAGATGACGCACCACACCGCGACCTTCGCGATGTCGGATGAGACCTGCGTCAGGTTCAGCGGTACCTTGAACGTGACGTCGCTTCCGGTCGTGGTCTGGGCGACGACGAGGTTCGGGGCGGCCACCAGGCAGGCCGTCAGAGCTACGACGACGATTCGCGCATTCATGTGATTGCCTCCACTAGGAACGTTTCTTCTGCCCAACGCCCGTCCACCCAGCGAGCGAGATAGTTCGGGCAGCGACGACGGTGGACGTGCCCTTTGCCGTGAATCCAGCGAGTGAGATCGATCGGGGAGTCACGACGGTGGACGTGCCCTTCGCAGTGAATCCAGCGAGCGAGATCGATCGCGGAGCGACAACGGTGGACGTGCCCACTGCCGCGAATCCGGCGAGCGAGACAGTCCGTGGCGCGACGGTCGCGGTGGTCGTCGACGTCGTCGTGGAGAGTGTCGCCGCCACCGTGAGGGGCACCCATTGGCTCACACCGGTACTCCCGGTGAGTGTCTGCACGGCGACCTGGTAGCCATACGTGCCGGATACAGTGGGGATGGGCTCCTGCACCGACGTGGTCGTCGTGCCCTGTGGCGTCAGGTTCCAGCAGGTGCCATCCGGATTTCGGCGCGCGACGGCATAACCGCGGGCATTGGTGACGGCGCTCCACTTCACGACCACGGACGGCGTCGCGGCGGCCACGGTGATCCCGCCCGGTGGCGTGCCAGACGCCGAAACGCAGGCAATCGCGGTTTGCGCGCCCGCCACTGGCAGCGCGAACGTGAATAGCACGCCGATAGCGCTCAGGCCCGTGCGCTTTACACGCATCGATGTCGTCTCATCCAGATCTCCAGCGGAGGTCCTCGGCGTCTACTGCCACCGCATCGGAATGGCACTGCCCACGCAACCCTGACCGGCGGGCGACCGCATGAGGATTCACAGGCTATGGAACTACCGACACGGTGACGCTTGGTCCCAATGTCTCCAGGTAAGTGGGGATGGCGGTGTGGAGCCCAGTCACCTTGAAGGTGTGGGTACCCATGGGAACACCCAGCTCGGTGACGCAGTTGGTGTTGCCCGCCACGGAGTGGTCAGTGCCATAGGACGACTTGATTCTGAAACGTTCCGCGCGGTTTTGTGTGGTATTGTTGCTTTTCCAGCAGAGCGTCACAGAGTTGCCGGTACGACTCGCGGTCAGGGGCCCCCCGGGGCCGACCGGATCTTGACTGACCGCGAGTGTGGTGGAGTTCCAGCCAGCCGCTCCCGACGTCGAAAAAGCGGTGATCTTGTACTTGTATGCGGCGCCCGCGAACGGATAGAAGGTCTCATCCCTCGGCACATCCAATCGCGTGGTCTCTCTGAACGAGACATAGGCTGCCGAAACGCAGCCCAGCCTGAACCACTTATTCGCGTCGGTCCGGTGTTGACGCTCCACCAGATACGCCGCAGCCCCCGGGATCGAATCCCAGCGGACGGCGGCGCGTGTGGCCTGTTCGGAGTAGGCCATCACGGTGGCAGGCGGCACACCGCCCGTGACCTGGGCGGGAGCGCATGGGTCGACGACCTTGACGTTGTTCCGATTGATCGGTGGGGCGAGCTCCACGTCAAGCTTGCCGTAGACGTAGTAGGTGCCTTGGAGTATCACCATGGCGCGGCTCGGCATCATCGCGGTGACCCTGTACTGATAGGCACCTTCAAGCGACGAAGAGACGGCGTCGGTCGTTGAGGTCGCAGGCGGACTGACCGTCACCGACTTGTTGCAGCATGTGTCGTTCTCTTTGAACCGGTCGATCTTGTAATACTCCACATTCGTGACCGCCGGCCAGGCAACCACCAGAGCCTGGGGCGTCCCGGTGATGCTGACCGGGACGGTGGGGGTCGACGCCGTGGTCTGGGTCTCGATGCCAGTCCACCCGGACCACGCGCCAGTGAACGACATCTGAGCCACGACGTTGTCCGATCCCCTGGCGAAGACGTCGAGTCGACCGGGGCCCCATGAGGTGGCGTCAGGCCCGGAGGCGATATAGGCCCCCAGGTTCTCCCACGCCGACCAGGAGCCACCCCACCACCGGTGTTTGAGGACGTTGTCCGAACCCCGGGCAAAGACATCGATACGACCGGAACCCCACGAGACCGCGGACGGATCGGAATTGAGTGATCCACCAAGCGATTCCCACGTCCCGGACCACGCGCGATCAAACCACGTGTGATGGAGGGCATTGTCGGTGCCGCGGACGAACACATCGAGTCGATCCGGACCCCACGACGATACCGCCGGCCCGGAGGCGAGCACGCCCCCCAGCCCCTCCCACCCCGACCAGGCGCCGTTGAAATACTTGTGATAGAGGGCGTTGTCGGTCCCGCGGACGAATACGTCGATGCGATTCACCCCCCAGGCGACCGCCGCCGGGTCCGCGGTGATGCCGCCGCCTAACGACTCCCACCGCCCTGCCCAGGCCTGGTCGAACCAGGTGTGCTGCAGCGTGTTGTCGCTACCACGGGCGAAAACGTCGAGCCGCCCGGCGCCCCACGACGACACGGCGGGTCCGGAGGCGAGCGACCCACCTAACGACGCCCAGGCCGACCACTGGCTGTTGGCAAAGTACTTGTGCCAGACGGCGTTGTCCGCGCCGCGGACGAAGAGGTCGATCCGCCCCGACCCCCAGGATACGGCGGCTGGATCCGAGGTCGCTCCCTGCAGCATCGACTCCCGCGCCACCTCGGCGGCGTCAGGCATCGCGCGGGCCTCCCACCGGTCGACGCGGGACGTACCGCCTTCCAGCGACGTCGACGCGAGCAGCACGACTGATGCGAGAACTACACTCAGGCGAGGAAGCAACAATGCGTCACCCTCCGTTGATGAAGTACCGGTGGCAGCAGACACGCGCCGGCGCAGGACCCTTCACGGCCGCGCCCCCTGCCCTTTCAGCCGCACCACCTGGTTCCGCTTGAACTCCGCACCGCTCACCACGCGCGCCGTGGAGTACTGGGCGTCCACCTTCTCGATCACCACCTCGCCCACCAGCTTGTCGGGGGCGCCCAGGTTGCGACCGGTCTCCGGGTCGATGAGCGCCGGCTGCGGGTCGAAGATCTCGAGCGCCATACCCTGTTGCATGCCGTAGCCCTGGCCGGCGTTCACGTATACGACGCCGTCGCGGAAGTCGATCACCCGCGCGCTCCACTTCATCTTCGGCATGCTCGTCAGGATGCCGGCGACCGCCTTCTCGATGGCGCCCCGCGAGGCCCTCCCCAGCGGCGTGGTCAGCGAAACCGATCCGTCGTACTTCTTCTCGTCCTTCGTCAGATCGGCCGTCACGCCCTGTTGCGCGGCCTCGCCGTCGCCCTTGATCGAGGCGATCACTTCGCCGGTCACGGCGTCGATGAGCCGGAGGTCGATGGACACCTGAGCCGAGACACGCTCCACGCCGGCGGTGACACCTTTGATCACGTTGGTGAGTTTGCCGCCTAACGCTGATCGCTGGTGCGTAAAGCCGGTGATGTCGCCGGTGACGAGCACCTGGGCGCCGATGAGCTTCCCGACTTCGGCCGCCGTCTCCCGGTTCACGCGCCCGGATGCGCCCAGGTCCTGTTCCTGCTGCACCTGCCCCAACGCCATCCGCTCGAGCACCACGAACCGGTTCGTCCCCACCAGTGTCGTGGTCAGCGCCTCGGTCAGCGAGCGCGCGAACTCCGCCGGCGGCGGAATGGCGATTGTTGTCTGCGACGTCTGGCCGAACCCGCCCGGCTGTGGGCCCGCCATCTGCGCGGTCTGCATTTTCAGCGCGGCGCCGTTCAGGTCCATCACCGCCACGCGCAGCTTCGGGGCGGGCGGCGTGACGCCGGGCGCCTGTGCCTGACGAGCCTCCGGCAGGAGCAGCGCGGAGGCCATCGCGAAGCAGAGGATCGCTCGCCTCATGGCATCGTCCTTTCGGCGTAGTTGTTGCCCGGCACCGGATCAGGCGTGGCGCTGTAGGTGAACACGCCAAATCGCTTCGGCAGCCCGTCGGGCGGCAGCGTGGTCGTCAACACCACTTCGCGAAATCCGCGATTGGGAATGACACCCAGGTCGCACTGCACCGTCGCCCGCAGCGAAGGCACCTGGGAGGGCGCCATCGAAGCCACGCATCCGGGCGCCATTCGCTCGATCCCGACGCCAACGGGCAGGAGGACGAGCAGGTGCGCGTCCCTGGCGTCGTCGTCATGCTCCGTGTACACGACGACCCGCGCGCTCATCGAGGTCTTCGTCTGCGTGACTTCGAGCGTCCGGATCTGGATGTCGGCCTGCCAGAGTTGCGGCTGACGCGCGATGGCTGCGCGACCACCCACAGTCAGGATCAGCGGGATCAGGGCGGAACGAACCGCAAGGCGTTGCATGGACGGGCATCCTAGTTCGGCCTGGTCAGCCACGCGTCCCGGAAGTGTCGTCAGTTCGTCAGCGCCGTCATCGCACAGGCGGTCAATGCGTTGGGCCCCCCCGGCGGGTCATTCCACTGAAGGGAACTGGAGGGAACGCGCTGGATCCCTGAACGGTGGGCGACCGATCCCACCGCGTTTGACTTGGGCAGGACCCGCACGCATGATCCTCGCAAAGATGCTGCGCCTCATCACGTTCGGCGGACTCGCGATGGAATCGGGCCATGGGGCTCCGCCGCGACTCCGCCCGCAACGACTGGCGATACTGGCGGTGCTCGCCAGCGCTGGCGACCGGGGTGTTTCGCGGGAGCGGATGATCGGCCTTCTCTGGCCGGATTGGGACGAGGAACGCGCTCGACATGCGCTGCGCCAGGCGCTGTACGCCCTTCGCCAGGAATTGGGCGCAGACATGATCGAGTCCGGTCCGATCCTGTCGATCGACTCGGCGGCGTTGGCGTCGGACGTGGGAGAGTTCCGCGCCGCCCTCGCGGCCAATGATCGCGGGCGCGCCGCAAGCCTGGCGCGCGGACCCTTCCTCCACGGCTTCTATCTCGCCGGCGCTCCGGAATTCGAGCGCTGGGTGGAAGAGGAACGCGCCTCGCTGGCCGGCGAGGTCACGAGGGCGTTGCTGTCGCTGGCGAAGGAAGCGGAGGGTGACCCGGACACGTCCGTCGAGTGGTGGCGCCAGCTCACCGCGGCGGACCCGCTCAGCGGCAGTTTCGCGTTAGGCTACCTCAAGGCGCTGGCCGCCCGCGGTGACCGGGCCGGGGCGCTCGCCTTTGCCCGCGCCCATGAGTTGGTCGTTCGTCGCGAGCTCGAGGCCGATCCCGATGCCGAGATCCGGCGGCTCGAGGTCGAACTGCGCGCGTTGCCGTCACCAGCGGTCGTTCGTGTCGCGCCGCCGGCGGCACCGTCGGGCGCCCACACCGGCGCTTCACCCGCGCCGCTCGCGGAACGAGTCATGCCTGACGAGATGACACCCCCTCCGGCCAGCTCGCGGAGACGGACGCTGACGATCGCCGCCGCGACCGCCGTCGTAATCCTGGCGCCCCTGGCGATCGCGACCCGGGACTTCTGGACCGCACCGTTCCGTTTTACACCGCGTGCCCAGACCTTCGCCGTCGGGATGATTCGCGAGGAAGGCGTCCCCGACTCCCTGCGGATCGGCGGCGTGCTGACCGACATGCTGGCGACCAACCTGGCGCGAGTCGAGGGCTTGTCCGTGCTCGCCAACTCGCGGCTGTTCGAACTCATGCGGCCGGGACAGGATACCCTTGCCTCCGGCTACTCCGAAGTCGCGCGCCGCGCCGGGGCAACGGAGATCCTCCAGGGGCGCTTGCTCCCGGGTCCGCGCTGGGGACTGGCCATGGAAATCCAGCGCGTCGATCTCACCACAGGTCTCGTCAAGGGAGCATATCGCGTCGCCGCCAGCGACCGGTATGCGCTCATCGACAGCATGACCTCGGCGATAGCGCACGACCTGCGATTCGGTCCGCCCCGGAGTTCGGTGTCCGACGCAACGACTGCCTCGCCGGTGGCCTATCGATTGTACGAGGAAGGACTGCGCGCGTTCTACCAGTACGACCAGCCCGCCGCCCAGCGGCTCATGAGCGCGGCGCTGCAGGAAGACTCTACGTTCGCGATGGCGGCCTACTATGAGGCGATCCTGTTGGCAGTCGATCCCGTACTCACCTCCAGGAAGCGCGCGCTGCGCCTTGCCAGGCGCGCCCCCGATCGCGAACGCCTCACCATCACCGCCGATCTCCTGTCGCGGGATCTCGACCCCAATGCGATCAGTGTCGCCGAGACGCTGACGACGAGGTACCCGAACGATCCGCGCGCCTTCGCTACGCTCGCCGCGTCGCGCGGCTTCCTCGGCGATTGGGGCGGAGCCGTGGAGGCGATTGAGCGGGCCATTACGCTGGACTCGGCGGCGGAGCCCGTTGGGCGCCAGACCTGCCGCCTGTGCGACGACTTCATGCAGCTCGCCGATGTTTACTTCTGGTGGGATTCCCTGCCGGCGGCCGAGCGCACGGCGCAGCGGTTTCTGCGCATCCGCCCGGCCTCGCATCAACCATGGGAGCTGTTCACGGCCACCGCGGCAAGGGCCCGCGACGTGACATCGGCGTTCGCGAACTTTCGCCGGCTGAACGCGATCAGTCCCGTGCCTCCGGATGCGGTGTTTAGGCTGCGGCTCAGGAGCGCGCTCGAGTTGTACGACGAGGTGGAGCGCGATGCCGTCGCCCTCATGGCCTCACCGCGCCCAGGCGATGTCACCGAAGCCCGCTGGGTCCTCTCGATCGCGCTCCGCAACGAGGGGAGGTTGCAGGAAGCCCTGCGGCTGGCACGTGGCGGGGAACAGCCGGGCATCTCCGTTGATGCGCTCAACGGCGAGGACATCGACTTCGAGAAGGCCGTACTGTCGCTTGAAATGGGCGACCCGCGCCTGGCGGTCTCGATATTCGAGCGGATGCGTCGCATCGATACGTCGGCATGGGCGGCGGGGCTGCAGGCGCGGCACCATGCCTGGCGTAGCACCCTCCTCGGCATGGCGTTGGCCGCCTCAGGTGACACGCAGGGGGTGCTCCGCATGGCGGACACCGTGGAATACTGGGGACGGCGCAGCAGTTTCGGACGCGACCGCAAGGCCCATCACTACCTTCGCGGCATGGCACTGGTGGCTGCCGGGCACGATGACGCCGCGGTGGCCGAGTTCCGGGAGGCGATACACTCCCTTACGTTAGGCTTCACGCGGGTGAACCTGGAGCTGGCGCGCGCGCTGCTGCGGCTGCGTCGGCCGCGTGAGGCAGTGGCCGTCCTCCAGCCCGCGCTTCGTGGCGACATCGACGCGTCGAACCTGTACGTCACACGAACCGAATTGCACGAACTCCTGGCGCGGTCGTTTGACGAACTGGCGCAACGTGACAGCGCCGCCGCCCATTATCAGGCCGTCGCGAAAGCGTGGGAACGCGCCGATCTGCTGTATCATGCGCGCCGGGATTCGGCCCGCACGTGGTTGGCGCAGAACAGCCGAATCGCACGCCAGTAAGCCGGAGCTTCCGCCGCTGCACCGCGTTCCGATAAGACCGGACGCTATTCCTGCCGCCTGACCGAATCGGGCACGCTGAACGTAACCGCGCCCTTGTCGTCGAGAAAGTCCAGGCTGGCCCGGCCTAACGAATCCACTCGCAGGCGCAGGCGCATCCGGCCAAGCGGATCGAAGAGGTTGACCACGGCGTTTTTCGCCACATCCCGTCCCAGGTACAGGCGCGTCGCCGCCAGCGGAACCCCGTTGACAGGACCCATCAGTTTCTCCAGGGCAACTCGACGAGCCGCAGTGTCCCGCATCGCATTGATCGAATCGCGCTGCATGACGAGGTCGTAGATGTTCCGTTCCGCGCGGTCGGCCACGGTGAATCCGGTGCGCCGCTGACCGTTGTTGTCGCTGTACTGCAGGGTGAGAATCTGATCCTGGTCAAACTGGTCAAACGACCAACTGCTCGAGGCGCGGTATCTCCCCTGTGCGTCCCGGCTCACCAGTGCGCCGGGGTGCACGCCCTCTACGGTGTGAAACACGGCGCTGAACGTCTCGATTCTCGTGATCCTTTTCGCCGAGTCGATGGGCGCCAAGCGTCACCTCCACCAGCGCAAGGCCGTAGCCATCCGTGGTCCGCGCAAAGGTCGCGGTCGGAAGCGCTTGACGCGCCTCGCCGACTGTCATCGAGAGCTGGATCGCTCCCACGCCGGAACTCGAGATCAGATACGCGTCCGGCGTCGCCGATGCCGAGGAACGAGCCGGAGTGCTGTCTGTTCGCGCATTCGCGGCAGGCGTCTGGATGTCACGATCCGCGCACCCTGACGCAAAGGCAAGCATGACGAGGGCATCAACCCACTTCATTCAGGGCTCCGGTTCCGGGCTCGGCAGGGTGGAGGGCAGACTCGCTGCCATGCGTCCCCCGATCTCTGTTACGGTCGGATGGAGAATCCGCGCCGCCTGTCATAGAGTAAGTCACGTTCCGGGCACGCGAGAGGAGTGGAGCGGTTTCAATTGCGTCGATTGCCATTCCGATTGCTTCCGACCATGATCACAGACCCCCCACCCTTCATGCGACTCACTTCGTGTCTCCTGGCCGCGTCAGCGCTTGTCGCGGGAACATCCCGGGCACAATCCGTGCCCGTCCTTCCGGACAGCGTCATCGCCGCGCTGGCCAGGGAACTGTCCGGAGTCACCGCCCGGCGTAACCTGGAGTTCATCTCGCGCGAACACCGGACTCGCGGCTCGCGCCCGTGGCACACCGCGGGCGCCTTCGTCATGCAGCAGGCAATCTCCTACGGAATTGCTGACGCGCATATCGAGACCTTCCCCGCCGACGGCAAGACATTCTATGGCACCCAGCGCTCGCGTCCACCATGGGACGCGGAGTTCGCCGAACTGTGGCTCCTGAAGCGCGACGGCAACGCGTGGGTCCGCGACCGGCGACTGGCGAGCTGGGACGCGATGCCGATCACCCTCGCCCAGGACAGCGAGAGCGGCGAAGCCACCGCCGACGTCGTCGACGTGGGCAACGGCACATCGCTCAGCGATTACGACGGCAAGGAAGTGAGGGGAAAGCTGGTCCTCGCCGCGCAACAACCCGGACCGGTCGCCGAACTGGCCGTCGCCCGGTTTGGTGCGGCGGGAATCATCAGCTACGCGCAGAACCAGCGGACCGCCTGGTGGGGTGAGGACGAGAACCTCATCCGTTGGGGACACCTTGATGCCTTCGCCGCCAGCACGGCGTTCGGGTTCATGATTTCGCTCAAGGAAGCGCGCGCCCTGCGGGAGCAACTCGCGCGGGGCGAGACCGTGCGAATGCACGCTTCAGTGCGCGCGGGAAAGCACGCCGGCAACATCGAAGTGGTGACGGCAACGATTCCCGGCGCGGATCCCCAGCTCGCCTCCGAGGAGATTGCCTGGTCCTGTCACCTCGACCACCCGCGGCCGGGCGCGAACGACAATGCCAGCGGCTGCGTCACGATCCTCGAGGTCGCACGAACGCTGCAATCGCTCATTGCGTCCGGCCGCATCGCGCGGCCAGCACGTACCCTGCGATTCATCTGGCCACCGGAGATCGAGGGCACGCACGCGCTGTTGAACGCGCGGCCGCAAGTGGCCGCGCGCCTGAAGGCTGTCATCCACCTCGACATGGTGGGCGGGAATCCGGCGATCACCAAGGCCATCCTGCACGTGACGCGCGGCCCGGCCTCGCTGCCCTCGTTCGTGCATGACGTCGCCGCGTCGTTCGCCGATCTGGTCAACCGCGAGTCAGACGCCTTCGCGTCCACTGGCAGCGCGCGCTTCCCGCTCGTCTCTCCTGAAGGCAGCAAGGCAGCGCTGCAGGCGAGCATGAGCGATTTCTCGCTGGGGAGCGACCATGAGATCTATACGGACGGTTCGTGGGGCATTCCGTCGGTCTACATGAATGACTGGCCGGACCGGTACATCCACACTGATCTCGACGTCGCCGCCAACATCGATCCCACCAAGCTCCAGCGCGCGGCGTTCATCGCCGCAGCGACCGGGTACGTCCTTGCGAATGCCCGGGCGTCGGACGCATCGGCGATGTGGGAGACCGTGCGGCCGGCAATCGTCAGGCGCACGGCGACCATGCTGGAGCGGCGCGTTCCCCTTGGCGCCGGTGAGGCGGCCAACCTGACGCGATATCATTTTGCCGCCGAACGGGCGGTGGTGTCGTCCATGGATCGGTTCTTCCCGGTTCCGGCGGAACTGCGGCGCTCGGCCGAAGGGTTCATCGCGGGCCTCGAGCAGACGACCGCTGCGGCAGCACCGGCCGCTGCCTCGCCCCCTGTCGCAGAAGGTCGGGTTGTCTACCGGCGCAATATGATTACGCGCGGGCCGATGTCTGCCATGGGCTACGACTACCTGACGGACAAGTCAGGCGCTGACAAGACCGGGAAGCTGCGGCTCCCAGCTTATCGAGGGGCTCACGGCACGGGCGATCTGTACGCCTATGAGGCGCTCAACTTCGTCGATGGCCGCCGGAGCGTGAGCGACATCAGAGATGCACTGGCGGCCGAATTCGGCCCGGTACCGCTCGAGCTGGTGACCGAATACCTGGCAGCGCTCGAGTCAATCGGGTTGGTGCAGCGCGTGACGCGCTGACGACAGTCGTCAGCGCTTCCGTGCCCTGCGGACGCGGGAGACAACCACGCCCGTGACGACCGCCGCCGTCATCACGGCCGCGGTTGCCGTCTGCACCGTGCCCCGGGCCGACCTCTTGATTCCAGCCATCGTAGTCCTCCGAGTTATCCCCGTTCGAGGATTAATCTGAGCGTACCCCATCGGGCGCAGTACGCGCATGGGGGAGACTCACTGCCTTTGCATCGGGGTAGCCCTGACGGACTGGTCTGCTCCCGCGACAGCGATCCCGGGCTATCGCAGTCCGCGACGTTGCCTCAGCACTTCATACAGCGCAACGGCAACGCCCGTCGACAGGTTCAGGGATCGAACGCGCGGCGACAGCATTGGCATCGCGACGAACCGGTCGCGATAGCGCTCGTGAAGATGGTCTGGAAGCCCGCCGGTCTCGCGCCCGAAGATCAGGACGACATCGGCCGGCGCACCAAGGGGCGCGTCCCAGTACAGTCGCGTGGCCTTCGTTGAGAAGAACCACGGCTCGCCGACCGTCGGCAACGCTTCCTCGAAAACATCCCAACTCGGCCAGACGCGCTTGTCCACGTGCTCCCAGTAGTCGAGCCCTGCTCTCTTCACCTCACGTTCATCGAGGGAGAAGCCGAGCGGCTTGACGAGATGCAGCGTCGCGCCCGTGGCAAGACATGTCCGGCCAGCGTTCCCGGTGTTCCAGTGAATCTCCGGGTGCACGAGCACAACGTGTGTTGACGGCATCACACCTTGTCGTTGGTGGCCTACCTGGTGCCATGCTGCGGTGGCGAATCGTCCGTGGCCCAGTCGCAGAAAGCCGCGTCCAGACCGTCGGCCCCGCCGGCCTGCTCGTCAGGCGCTGGGAACGGAGTCCTGAAGGTGAATGCGTGCGACGTCGGCCCGCGTTCCTTGAGATGCTGAAGCCGCTCCCGCGCTTCCACGACCGTGGGGATCTGACCCACACGAATCCACCACAGGACGAGAATCGGGCCTTCGAGCGGCTCGAACCACTGCTTCCTGTCGCGCAGCGGGGCGACATGAGCGCTCCGGTAGACGAACTGCTGCAACGACTCGAGCGATTCCCAGACCGACATGTTGATCGCCATGAGGTCGTCGCCCGCATACGGCCGGATCGCCGTGGCGTTGCCGTCCTCGGTCTGCAGGCGCCACACGAACCCCGGACTCCGGTCGGCCAACGCATTGATCGGATCGAGCTGGGTCCGGAAGCCTTCCATGGTCGGTGATTCGATGGGCGCCCGCAATCGTCCAATGTTCGCCTGCGCCAGGTGGAAACGCGGCACGGGGTTCCTCCGTTTGCGAATGAGGGTCGAGTGGATCCTTCAGGAAACTGATCCGGGCAACGCGAACATGGCAATCACGGGCCCATGATCGCTCGTGCCGAACTCGCGCTGCACGGTGCACGACTGCGTTCGTTCGGCGATCGGCCGGCTGGCCAGGATCAGGTCGAGTCGCCAGCCAATATTGCGCGCCCGGAGGTTCCGCCACGGCGCCCACCACGTGAACAGGTCGGCGTTGTCGGGCTCCAGCTCGCGATGGACGTCGACCAGCCCGTGGCCGATGATGCGTTCCAGCACCGCGCGCTCCTCGGGGCGCTGCCCGATGACATTCGGCTTCCGCTCCTTCGGATGGACGTCCATGTCCGTTCGCGCGACGTTCCAGTCGCCACAGAGCACCAGGCGCTCGCCCGTCGCTTCGTGTCGGGCCGCAAACGCCTCGAGTGCCTCGAGGAACCGCATTTTGGCCTCAAAGTCCCTGCCGCCGTTAGGCACATAGATCGATGCCACCGTGAAGCCGGGCAATCGCGCGGTGACGATCCGGTTCTCGTAATCGAACTCCGGATGGTTGAAGCCGGGCCGTTCCGGGACGGTGGCCCGGCGGACGTGCAGCGCCACGCCGGAGGATCCTTTCGCTCCGTGCCAGTAGCACCAGTAGCCCTCGATCTCGCACAGCCACATCGGCAGTTGGTCGATCGCTGCCTTGATCTCCTGCAGGCACAGGACGTCGGGCTGCTCCTTCTCGATGAACTCGGCGAGCTGCGCCTCACGAGCCCGCACGCCGTTCACGTTCCATGTCGCGATCTTCACGAGTCGAATCACGCCTCCAATTGACGGCTCTCAGCGCCCCTTCAGCGCGCGCGTGACCGCGCGGTCGAGCGCATTTGCGAACGCCTGCTTCTCGCGCGAACCGTAAACGCCGTGGCCTCCGGTATCCACCCCGCTGCCCCGCAACCCATCCATGAAGTCCCGCATCGACAGCCGTTCACCGATGCTCTCCTCGGTGAACACCTCGCCGCGCGGATCGATCACCGCGACGCCCTTCGGCACCAGGACCGCCGCCAGCGGAATGTCCTGCGTCACGGCCACGTCTCCTGCCTCGGCGTTCTCGGCGATGTAACGGTCGGCGGCGTCATTGGAGCCGTCAACACGAATCGTGGTCAGGTGCACATAGCCGGCCGGTATCATCACCCGATGATTGGCCACCAGGACGGTGTCGAGCTTCAGGCGGTCCGACGTGCGGAAACAGATCTCCTTCACCACCTGCGGGGCCGCGTCGGCATCGATCCAGAGTTTCATGACGGCAAAGCTATGGTAAGCGCCGCTCGCCTGGCGCGTCCGCCGGCGCCGCGAAGCTCAGGGGACGGCGCCTCCGAACCAGTAGCGAACCAGCAGCCACCGGAATGGATGGACGGGGCCCGGTACGATGTAGACGCTTTGGCCGATCAGGCACACAACACCAAGTGCAATGACAAGGGCCCGCTCGCCTTTCCAGAGGCCAATGCATAACGCTAGAACAGCCGCCGGAGCCATCACCACCCGCAGGAGCGCCGCGAAATACAGGACGAGTGACTCGAGTGACGGATGCCCTCCGCTTGGCGCGAAGGTCGTGACGATGAAGACGAGTACATCACACGCCATGATCGCAGCCAGGAACCATGCAATCCGTGTCGCCCTTATGCGCGATGGCCACAGCCAGCGCGTCGCGATGAATGGGCCAACGAGGGCGACCATGACGAGGATGTCGACCCCGTTGAAGTAGTTCCACACGCGGATCTGCGCCGTGCTCCAGGCCAGGTTGACGCCGGCGAGGTATGCGAGCACGATCGCGACGACGCCGACCGTGGAGCTGCGCCCGGGAGTCAACCTGGGCCCGGTTTGGTCAATCGGTGCATGCGGACGTGCTCTACATCGTCGGCGTCCCGCCAGAGCCCGAGCACGTAGTCGTTTCCGATGTCCGTCGGCCTGAATCGCGCCGGCATCCTCACGGTGCCTAACCAGCGACCCGTCCGGTCGAAGACGCGCCAGGACGACGGCGTGGACACCACACGCGAGAATCCCTGGCTCAGGAACCACTCCAGGTAGGATTCGCTGACCCAGAGATTGCGATCGCTGTCTACCAGCATGAACGAATAGGCCGGCAGGTGTCGGGCGAATGACACTTCCTCCATCATTTTCTTCCGCTGGGCAAGGAGGCGCGGATCGATCGGACCGCCTCCCTCGGCGCCCATGTTGATGATGAACTCCCTGTAGCGTTCCTTGTCCCGGTCGCGCACCAGTTGTGGCGTCCACGGCGCGCGAACAATAAGGTGAAGCTTGCCATCGAGACGATGGCGACGGATCTCGTATCGATCGGCGTAGCCGACGTAGTAACCGTCACCATCACCCACGATGAAGCCGCCCGGGGCGAACGTCGTTGTCTGGGCAAACGGCAGCGCCGGAGTCTTGATGTACTCGATCGCGGGATGGCGCGAAATGATTCGGCCCTGCGTGTCGGCTTTCGTAACGGCAAGCACGGTGAGTGAATCGAGCCAACGGCCATCGCGATGATTACCTGACTGCGGCCAGGACGTGCGGGCAAAGCTGCCGTCATCGAAAAAGTGGAATCCCGAGAGCACCAGGCCGTCCTTGTGCGACAGTGATCGGAGACCACGCGCGAACTTTCCGTCAATGGAAAAGAACTCGATTTCCTCGCGCGAATCGATCACCGCCAGCGTATCCCCAGGGCGCCTGACGAGTCCCATGACCTGCCTGAACTCGCCCGGGCCCTGTCCACGCCTGCCGATCGCCCGCAGGTAGCGCCCGCGCGCGTCGTACACACGGATATTGGTCGTCCCCATGTTGGCGATCGCGATGGCGCCGTCACTGAGTCGCACCGCACCCATGACTGTCGCCAACTCGTAGAGCGAATCCTCACCCGACCCTATGTCAACCGTAGGCTCAGGCGAGAGAGTCCATCCCTTGCCGGCGGGCCACGAGGGGCGCGTGTTATCGACAATGCGCACGCCCGCGCTGTCCCTGGTCATTGATTGCGCGGCCACCTGCGTCGCCGAACTCGCAACAATCAGAACAGGGAGAAACCACTTAGGAACGCGTGGCATGGCCTTCATAATTCGGTTTCCTCGACGAGCGCGCAACAGGAGAGTGTCGTCCACCAACCTCGACTGTCCAACAACTCGTATCGGACGTTTCGGGACCTGCGCGATCGAAAGCGGGCGCGATCTTCATCTTCGAGCGGGACTCCACGGCGGCTGGGCATCCGGGAAGCGTGATGCGCCTCGGACCCGGACCTA
>Ga0209108_10000062_pt1 | contig 45280 bp, 34 predicted proteins | sample Rifsed10ft1_FD_184003 | JGI IMG/M metagenome (GOLD analysis project Ga0209108, IMG submission 184003) | Soil microbial communities from Rifle, Colorado, USA - sediment 10ft 1 (version 2) | ecosystem: Environmental > Terrestrial > Deep subsurface > Rock core/Sediment | place: Rifle, Colorado...
CCTGGTCGCTCATCGCTGCTCGCTCATCGCTGATCGCTGATCGCTGATCGCTGATCGCTGATCGCTGATCGCTGATCGCTGATCGCTGATCGCTGATCGCTGATCGCTGATCGCTGATCCTAGGCGACGCTCTTCCTCGCCAGGAAGGTGTGGTTCTCGCTGCCGTCGCGGACGACCGACACGTCCCAGCCGTGGTACCGCGCCCGCAGCTCTTCCATGGTCACGCCAGACTCACCGGAGCCGAGCGTGTCGACCAGGTGAACCCCGCCATCGAGAGTCGCGCACTTGAGCAGGTCGATGACGCGCGTCCGTTGTTCCTGTGAGAGCCCGTGGAACGCGGCCGGCGTCACGACAACGGCGTTGAGCGGCGCGTCGTCGGGAGCCCACGACCCGAGCCCGATGGGTTGTCCCTTGACCCGCGACATGAGACCGACCTGGCTCGCCGCCGTCACCACGCGCTCGACCGCCTCCTCGCTGTCCTCGATTGCGGTGACCTGGCAGCCGCGAGCGGCAAGGTAGAGCACCGGACCCTCGCGCCTCACCCCTGCGACCAGGACCCGTGAGTCGGTGTCTGGCATGATCTCGCACACGAGCGGGGCATCGGCGGCGAGTCCCCAGTGCTCAGGCCTGCGATACTGCGCCAGGAGTTTCAGGCGGCGCTTCCGCCACGTGGAGTACGTGGGAATGCGAAGGCGCTGGCAGATGATCCGGTCGACTTCGGAGCACAGCACCAGCTCATCGAATTCCGGCTGGGTGCGGTCGCGGAGCGCCGAGACCGCTTCGTCACCGATGCGGAGGATCGCCGGCCGCGGGAGCGAGAACTTGTAGTTCTCTATCTCCTGCTCGACGTACAGCTCATACGCATGCTTCAGCGAGACGTGCAGACGCGGTGCCATGTCCTCGGCGCGGCGGGTCGCGCGACAAGTTAGGCTGACTCGTCAGGCAAGCGCAAGGGAGACCTTGCTGAGTGCTGCAGGTAGTTTCCCTCCATGCCAGAGCTTCCCGAGGTCGAACGCGCCGCGGCGATGGCACGCACGGTCGCCGTCGGACGTACCATAACGAGTGTCAGCGTCCGCCATCGGTCGCAGCGGCGGGGGTTGCCCGCGCGGGACGCCCGCTCGCTGGTGGGTGACCGCGTCACAGCCGTCGAACGACGGGGAAAAGCGCAGCGATTCAAACTGGCGAGCGGGCGTGAACTCCAGGTGCACTTCCGGATGACCGGCGACTGGATCGTCCCCGGGCCGGGACGGCTGCCCCGCACCATTCGCGCGATCCTGACATTCGACGACGGCGGCCGCCTGGCGCTTGATGATCCGAGGGCGCTTTCGGTCCTCTCGTTATGTGTCGCCGAAAACGAGGACGACGGTCTGGGGCCCGATGCCATCGACCCCCGGCTCACGGCCCGGCGCCTCGCCGGCGCGCTCGCCTCACGACGCATCGGCATCAAGGTTGCTCTGCTCGATCAGCGCGTTGTCGCCGGCATCGGCAACATCTACGCGTCCGAAGCGCTGTGGCGCGCCCGAATCCGCCCGGAAACGCCGGCCAACCAGCTTCACACCGCGCAACTCGGCGCCCTCGTGCGAGCGATCCGGGCCACCATGAAAACCGCCATGAGTCGGCAGGAGCGCTATTACGGCGGTGATGGTGGCGGGAGCGACTCCGGCCGCTTCGCGGTCTACGACAGGGAAGGGGAACCCTGCCGGCGATGCCGCAGCCCGATCAGGCGAATCACGCAGGCTGGCCGTTCGACGTACTTCTGCGCGGGATGCCAGGAATGATGCTGGTTACTGCCTACTTCTTGCTTCTTGCTCCAGCTGGCGCACGCTGCAAGTAGAAAGCAGTAAGCAGCATCATCCGTCTGCCTGCAGTACAGCCCCCTTGAGATATCCCGTCTCCGGAATCGTCACCACCTCCGGGTGATCGGCTGGCTGACCCAGGATGTGTCGCAGCACGAGGCGACGACCGCTGTCCTCCGCGGCGCGCTCGATCATTTCGAGAAACAGGGCCCGCGTGAGGTGGAAGCTGCAGCTCGCCGTGTAGAGCACTCCGGCCGGGGCCAGCAGGCGCATTGCCCGCAGGTTGATCTCGTGATAACCGCGAAGTGCGGCCTCCAGCGCGCCGCGTGTCTTCGCGAACGCCGGCGGATCGAGGGCAATCGTATCGAACGTGTCCCCGGCACGGTCGCGATCCCGCAGGTAATCGAACGCGTTGGCTTCCACACACTCCACGTTCGAAAGACCGTTCAGCGACGCGTTCGCTCGCGCGCGCACCAACGCTTCGGCCGATGAGTCGATCGCAACAACATGTTCTGCGCGTCGCGCCAGGTGCAGCGCGAACGAACCGTGGTAGCTGAAACAGTCCAGGGCCCTTCCGCGGGCCAGGCTGCCCAGCAATACCCGGTTCTCGCGCTGATCCAGGAAGGCGCCGGTCTTCTGGCCGGTCCAGGGCGCCGCCGCGTAACGGATCCCGTGCTCGTTGACGATGATCTCGCGGGGTACGTCGCCATGCAGGAGTACCGTCTCACGCGCCAGGCCTTCACGCGATCGCAGCAGGACATCGTTGCGCGCCAGCACTCCCTCGGCGCCGGTGAGACGAACGAATGCCTCGACGATCGGCTCCCGGAATGCCTCGAGCCCGGCGCTCAGCAACTGCACGACCAGCCAGCGGTCATATCGGTCGCAGATCAACGCCGGCAGCCCATCTCCCTCGGCGTGCACCAGACGGTAGCCGGTCGTCACCCGACTGAGGTCGTTGCGGCGGGCAATGGACCGGGCGAGCCGATCGTCCCACCAGCTGGCGTCGATCACTGCGTCCGGCTCGGAGTCCAGCAGGCGGAGCGATATCTCCGAAGACGGACTCCAGAGCGCGATACCCAGCCAGCGTCCTCGATCATCGCGCACGCGGACCACGCCGGCCGGCGCCGCCGGCCGCTTGCGCACGTCGCTCTTGAAGATCCAGGGATGCCCCCGTGCCCATCGCTGGGCGCCGCGCTGCGAGACCGTGGCTGATTCAAGCACTACGAGTCCAGAGGCCGGAGGCCAGAGGCCAGAGGTTCGCATCCCTCTGGCCTCTGGCCTCTGACCTCTGGCCTCGGGCTTCGGGCCTTGGTCTCATGGCCGAGCCGACGCCTGACGACGCAGGATTCGCATCCGTCGCACCGCCTCGTTATGCTCCCGCAGTGTGGCGCGGAACTCGTGGTGGCCATCGGGATGGGCCACGAAGTAGAGGAAGGGAACGTCCGCCGGGAACAGCGCCGCCTCAATGCTCGCGATTCCGGGTGAAGCGATGGGTCCCGGCGGCAGGCCGACGTTACGGTACGTGTTGTACGGGGACTTCACCTCCAGGTCCCGGTAGAGCACACGCGCTGCGTGGCGCCCCAACGCGTACAACACGGTTGGATCGGCCTGCAGCAGCATCCCGCGTTTGAGCCGATTGTGGTAGACGGCGGAGATGATCGGCCGCTCCGAAGCGACCCGGGCTTCCTTCTCGATGATCGATGCCAGGGTGATGACCTGGTGCCGGGTCAGGCCCAGCCGCTCCAGTTGCGCGTTCCACTCCGGCTTCCATCGCCGCTCGAACTCGGCGACCAGCCGCCTGACGATTGGCAAGGCCTCCGAGCCATCGGGCAGCAGGTACGTCTCCGGGAACAGGTAGCCTTCCAGCGTCTGGATCGGGATGCCGAGCCGTTTGATGAGCGTCGTGTCACGCGCCGCGGAATCCAGGGCCGGTTCCGGAACCTTCATCACCTTCGCGACCGACGGCACAATCGTCCTGAGGTCCCAGCCCTCCGGAATCGTGACAGTAAGGACAATCCCACGCCCCGCGACCAGCGCGTCGACGACCGCACTCCATGATGCGCCGCGATCCAACAGGTATGTGCCCGCCTTGATGCTCCGGTCACGGCCGGTCAGCTTGGCGTAGAAGCGGAACGCCCGCGCCGAGCCGATGACGCCGGCCGCCTCGAGCGAGTCGGCCGCGATTCGCATGGAGGCGCCGGAAGGAATCGTCACCCGCGCGTTCCCCTCGCCGCCACAGGCCACGACGAGCGCACAGAGCGCAGTGCAGCCGCCCCGGACGAATCGGTTCTTGCCGGCTGCGGTCACGGCGTGTGCTCCGGCAACTGAAGCGCGTGTTGCAGCAGCACGGTGGCGGCCAGTGCGTCGACATCCCCCTTCCGCCCGCGCGTGGAACCACCCATCTCCTTGATGGCTCGCAGGGCGGCCACGGTGGTGAAGCGTTCGTCCACGAGTCGCACCGGGAGTCCGCTGCGTTCGCCCAGCAGCATCGCGACGCGGCGAGCCTCCGCGCTTCGTTCGGTCTCGTCGCCTTCCTCGTCCAGTGGAAGCCCAACCACGAAGCCCTCCGCTTCGAGGGTTCGCGCCCGGTCGAGTATTTCGTTGATGGGCGGACGCTTCCCTGGTCGCCGCGTGATGTGGCCCGCCGGCGACGCAATCGTACCGGTCGGATCGCTCACGGCGAGGCCAATCCTTCGATCGCCCAGGTCAATGGCAAGCAAGCGCACAACAAAAGGATGGGAGACGTGAGATGGGAGACTTGAGAGTAACTGCCATCCGATCAGGTCGGGTTCGTGATTGGGGTCAAATAAGATGCCAAAGCAGTACCGCGAAAATCGTGTGTTGCAGTTTATCTCCCATCTCCCATCTCACGTCTCACGTCTCATTGGGTCATGAGTTGGAAGAACTCCTTATTGGATTTCGTCTTCTTCATCTGCTTGATAAGGAACGTGATCGATTCTTCGGAAGGCATGTCGCCCAGGAACGTGCGGAGCAGGTAGACCCGATTCCGTTCTTCCTGGTCCAGCAGCAGTTCCTCCTTCCGTGTCCCGGATTTGTTGATGTCGATCGCCGGATAGATGCGCTGATTCGAGATCTCGCGACTCAGCACGAGCTCCATGTTCCCCGTCCCCTTGAACTCCTCGAAAATCACCTCGTCCATGCGGGATCCCGTCTCGACGAGCGCGGTGGCCACGATGGTCAGCGAGCCACCGCCTTCGATCTTTCGAGCCGATCCGAAGAACTTCTTGGGACGCTGCATGGCGCTGGCGTCGAGACCGCCCGACAGGATTCGCCCCGACTGCGGCAACACGGTGTTGTGCGCGCGGGCCAGTCGCGTGATGGAGTCGAGCAGGATCACGACGTCGCGGCCAGCTTCGACCAGCCGCTTGGCCTTCTCGATCACCATTTCCGCTACCTGCACATGCCGCTCCGGCGGCTCGTCGAACGTCGAGCTGATGACCTCGGCACGCGGGACGTTCTCGCGGAAGTCCGTCACTTCTTCCGGCCGCTCGTCGATGAGCAGGACGATGAGCGCGACTTCTTCATGATTCGCGGAAATCGCGTTGGCCATTTTCTGCAGGAGGATGGTCTTGCCGGCGCGCGGTGGCGCCGTGATGAGGCCACGCTGTCCTTTCCCGATCGGCGCGATGAGGTCGACGATGCGCATCGCCAGATCGCCATCCTCGAGGTGCAGTCTGGCGTCCGGGTACACCGGCCGCAGCGTGTCGAACGTGGGTCGGACGACATCGGGTTGCGGTTCACCGCCGTTGATGGCCCCCAGGCGCAATAGCGCGAGATATCGCTCCCAGGGTTTCGGCGGCCGCACCTCTCCACTGATGGTGTCGCCGGTGCGCAGACTGAAGCGCTTGATCTGCGAGGGAGAGACGTAGATGTCGTCGGGACCAGCCAGGTAATTCCAGTCCTGCGCCCTGAGGAACCCGTACCCCTCAGGCAGAATCTCGAGAACCCCTTCTGCCTGGAGCGTGGTCGACCCATCGAGCAACCGTTGCTCGATTCGAAGGATGAGGTCCTGTTTCCGAAGCCCTGACGTGTTGGGGACGTTCAGGCTGTCGGCGAGGGCCAGGAGTTCGGGGATCGACTTTCGTCGGAGTTCGGCGATGTCCACCGAGAGTGTTGCCGTGCGGGCGTCGGCTGGGAGGGTGTGTTGCCGGGCGCGGTGAATTCGGAGGCGCGTGGCTGGGGGGCAACCACGGCGTGGAGTACGGAGGGAGATCAAGGGCAGCCGGACAGATGTAACGCCCGGCGGTCTTCTTCAATGGGTATGCGCGAGGCGGGATTCGAACCCACGACCTTCGGCTCCGGAGGCCGACGCTCTATCCAGCTGAGCTACTCGCGCGCGGTTGGTCTTCTGTGGTGCATGCGCCGAGATCGACTCTGCGCACCGTTGGATGATCAGTCGGGGCGACTGGATTTGAACCAGCGACCTCCTGCTCCCGAAGCAGGCGCTCTACCGGGCTAAGCTACGCCCCGAATCCGTGTACTGATGCCTGATGTGTGTTGCCTGATGCCTGTTGTTGGAACGCGCCCTGAGAGACTCGAACTCCCAACCTTCTGATCCGTAGTCAGATGCTCTATCCAATTGAGCTAAGGGCGCCTGTGACGTGCGACGCGGACGGCGCGCCGTGACGGCCTATCCTATAGATGAAGAAACGGCCCGCTGCGGCGGGCCGCATTCTACCCGGGTCGGCCGAAACGGTCAAGCCATTCAGGATGGGAGAAGGCCCTCCCATCTCATTGCCGCGCAATCGCTTCGCAGTTTATCTCACGTCCCACATCTCCAAACTCACATCTCGGTCGTATGGGCGGTACAAGACTCGAACTTGTGACCTCCACGATGTCAACGTGGCGCTCTAACCAACTGAGCTAACCGCCCGGGGAGATGTGAGATCTGAGAGGTGAGAACTGAGATAGACTGCCTTCCGATCACGTCGGATTTGATCGGAATCTGCAGTTTATCTCACGTCTCCCATCTCACATCTCCCATCTCGGTTCACAGAGCGGGAAACGGGACTCGAACCCGCGACCCCAACCTTGGCAAGGTTGTGCTCTACCAACTGAGCTATTCCCGCGATTCCTGCAGCTCCTGACCTTTTCATCACGGCTACGGACCACTCGCCACGATGGAGTGAACGCCGCGACATGAATGGGGTGACTAACCGGAGCACGTACCCGATGGAGGCGAGGGGAATCGAACCCCTGACCTCTTGAATGCCATTCAAGCGCTCTCCCAACTGAGCTACGCCCCCGGGGCCCCGAAAAGGCCATCTTTCAGGAACCAAAAAGTGTACGCCGGGGTAGGTGCCAAGTCAAGCAAATCACTCTGGCGAAACACGTTGCGAACTGTATCTTCAACGCGCGCTGGCCCGGATTCGCGTGCCATCCGTCGGACCTCGTTTCCTTCGTTTTCGTACCACCAGACGGTTCTGAGCGCATTTCACCGTAACGATCGACTCCTCCGGAGTCTGAGGACATCACGACATGCCTGAGGTCAAGCGCCGGCGGCGCCGTGCAGCCCCGCCGGGCATCGCTCCAAGTGAACCTGAGCGAGACATTCTGGATCAGTACCTCTACGAGGTCAGCACCTACCCGCTGCTCAAGCCGCCGGAGGAGATCGCGCTCGCCCGGCGCATCCGCTCCGGCGATCAGGACGCCCTCCAGGAACTCGTCAAGCGCAACCTGCGCTTCGTCATTTCTGTCGCCAAGAAGTACCAGAACCGCGGCCTGCCTCTCATTGACCTGATCGGCGAGGGCAACGTCGGACTGCTCACCGCTGCGCGGAAGTTCGATCCTGACCAGGGCGTGAAGTTCATTTCGTACGCCGTCTGGTGGATTCGTCAGGCAATCCTGTCGTCGCTCGCACGCCAGGGCCGCACGGTTCGCGTGCCGCTGAACCGTACCGCCGACCTGTCGCGCATCATCAAGGCGTCGGAGATCCTGCGACAGAAACTGCGGCGTGAGCCCAGCCCTGAGGAATTGGCGCAGCTCACCGGCCTCTCCGTCGACGTAGTGCAGTCGCTGGCCGCGCTCAATACCGGCGACGTGCGCCTCGACGCGCCGATGGATCCCGAAGGCGACCGGTCGCTCATCGAGCGCTTCGTCGCTGACGAGATGCCCGACACCGAGGAAGAGGCGATGAACCGCTTCCTCACCGACGAAATCGAGCTCGCGCTGTCCACGCTGCCTCCGCGCGACGCAAAGGTGCTCCGGCTGTATTTCGGTCTCGAGGGCGGTCGTGAACATACGCTCGAGGAGATCGGTTCCATGCTCGGCGTGACGCGCGAGCGCGTGCGCCAGTTGCGCGATCGCGCGCTGAAACGCCTGCGCGAGGGTGACGTGGGCCGGGCATTGAGCAGCTTCGCGGCGTAAAGGGCAGCGGGTCGCGGGCAGAGGGCAGCGGGGCGCCGTGGTCTGGCGCTCCGTGTGCTTTTCGGCAATCGCCGTGAGCCCTTTCGGTGCGCTGATCGTGTGATCACATTCCTGCTGCGAGGAAGAATCCTCGCTGCCCGCTGCCCGCTGCCCGCTGCCCGTGATCTCCCTTCGCAACGTCCACAAAGCCTTCGGTGAGAAGAAGGTGCTGACTGGTTTCTCCCTCGAGGTGTCAGAGGGAGAGGCGATGGTCATCATCGGCTTTTCTGGCTCCGGAAAATCCGTCGCGATCAAGCACATCGTCGGCTTGCTGGAGCCCGATCAGGGTACCGTGTTCGTCGACGGGCTCGAGGTGCCGCGCCTTTCACGCCGCGAGCTCTACGAACTGCGCTCGCACATCGGGTACGTCTTCCAGTTTGCCGCGCTGTTCGACTCGATGAGCATCGGCGAAAACGTGGCGATGGGTCTCCGCAAGCAGGGCCTGCTCGACGCGGCCGGGATCCGCGCCCGCGTCGCCGAGGCGCTGGACCTGGTCGACCTGCCTAACGTCGCAGATCGGTTTCCGGCCGAGTTGTCCGGCGGGATGCGCAAGCGGGTGGGACTCGCCCGGGCCATCGCCCTGCGGCCCAAGTACCTGTTGTACGATGAACCCACCACCGGTCTCGACCCGGTCACGAGCGCGGTCATCGACGAGCTGATGATCCGGATGCGCGAGAAGCTCGGCGTTACCTCGATCGTGATTACGCACGACATGCGCAGCGCGTACCGCGTCGGGACGAGGATCGCCATGCTGTACGACGGCAAGGTACGGCAGTGCGGCACCGTCGATGAAATCCGCCTTTCGGACGACCCCGTCGTGCGGCAGTTCGTCGAGGGGCGGGCCGAGATCGATCTCAGCGTCGTCGCCTGACCATGGGTCGCCACAAGGCCCGGCTCGAGACCTCGGCTGGCGGCGTCGTCATGCATGCCGGCGACGACGAACCGCGGTATCTCCTGATTCGGGACAGCTACGGCAACTGGGGCTTTCCCAAGGGGCACCTCGAGACCGGCGAGCGTCCCGAGGACGCCGCGCTGCGCGAGGTGCGTGAGGAAACCGGACTCGATCACGTGCGCCTCCGCGCGCCAATCCACACCATCGACTGGTACTTCCGCTTCCGTGGCCGTCTGATTCACAAGGTCTGTCACTTCTTCCTCATGGAAGCGGAAGAGACGACCACCCGCCCGCAGGCTGACGAAGGCATCACGGCCTGCCGGTGGGAGCGTTACGACGACGCCGTCACCCTGGTGTCGTACGAGAACGCGCGCGATGTCCTGCGCCGGGCGCATGGCCAGGCGCCGCGGCGGTCCGCGACCGCCTGACGAGCGACACCGCCATGGTCGTCCCGCCGTCGTACGCGGCTCCCGTCACCATCGCCGTGTGCGCCACCCGCGACCGGGCGCGCGCCCTGGCCAGGGCCGCCTTCCCCCGGCGCCGCTGCCGGCTGGCCCTGGCCCGCACCGCGAGTGAGCTCGAGCGGACGTTTCGCGACACGCTCGTCGATGCCGCGGTCGTGGACGTGCACGTCCCGAGCGAAGACGCCTGGCACGCCGTCTCGCTCGCGACGGAATTCCCCAGCGCCCCGTTCTTTGCCCTCACGCCGCTGCGTCCCAGCGATGCCGCCATCGCGGCCCGCTGCGCCGCCGCCGACTTCGCCGACCTGGTGACCGAAGGCGTGGATGACGGCGTGCTTCGCGACCTGGTCCTCCCGCGCACGTTCACCGCGCGATTCACCGACGCCCTGCGCGACCCGCCACCGGCGTTAGGCCTGTCCGGTCAACTGCACATCGCCACGTGGCGCTTCCTCGTCGCGCACGGCGGCCGCTCGGTGAGGACGGATACCATCGCCGCGGCGCTCGGGGTGACGCGCGAGCATCTCAGTCGCGCCTTCAGCGCCGGCGGGTCGGCCAACCTGAAGCGGATCATCGACCTGGTTCGCCTCATGGCCGCGGCCGAGCTGGCGAAGAATCCCGGGTACGACGTGTCCGACGTGGCTCGCGTGCTCGATTATGCGTCGTCGTCACATTTGTCGACGACGTCGCAACGGATTGCGGGCACGAAACCGGCGTCGCTCGCGCGGCTCCGTGGGATCGACCTGATCGAACGCTTCGTGAAGGGACGCACCCGGAGCAGGGGCTGACATGGCCGCGCTGCGACCAGCTCCGTCGAGCATTTAGAGCCTCGAGAGAAGCCTTCACCACAGAGGCGCACGGGGGCGCACAGAGGCTGCAGTTCGTCAAGAGAATCACGTAGCGCGATCAAGCCAGACGAGATCCTTTGGTTCTTTCTTGCTTCTTGGCCCGTGCTTGAGGTCCTCCGTGCGCCCCTGTGCGCCTCTGTGGTTCATGCTTTTCTGGTGCTCCAAACAAGCACGAGGGCTTCAAATCGCGCTCCAGCCGGCAACTTGGCCTGTCCGCTTGACCCTTACCCCGAGCTTGTGATATTTTTCACAAGCTCCTCTCCCCACAGATACAACCGCGAATGGCCTCCGAGACACTCCTCCGCCCCGGCGAGATCAAGGACATCCTGCTCCGGGAAATCGAAGCCGCCGACCTGCATGATCTCGACGTCGAGGAAGTCGGCACGGTGCTCGAGGTCAAGGACGGAATCGCCCGCATCTATGGCCTCCTGAAGGCCATGGCCGGCGAGATGCTCGAGGTCACGTCGTCCGAAACCGGCAACACGATCACCGCTCTGGCGCTGAACCTCGAAGAGGACAACATCGGCGCCGTCATCCTGGGCGATTACCTGCAGCTCAAGGAAGGCGACGAAGTCCGCCGCACCTCCCGCGTTCTCGAGGTCCCGGTCGGCCCCGCGATGGTGGGCCGCGTCGTCGATGCGCTCGGCCGTCCAATCGACGGCCTGGGTGAGATCAACACAACCTCATCGCGTCGCGTGGAGTCGCAGGCGCCCGGCATCATCGTCAGGCAGCCGGTGAAGGAACCGCTCCAGACCGGTATCAAGGCCATCGACGCCATGATCCCGATCGGCCGTGGCCAGCGCGAGCTGATCATTGGTGATCGCGGCACTGGCAAGACGGCCATCGCGGTCGACACGATCATCAACCAGAAGGGTCAGGGCGTCATCTGCGTGTACGTCGCCATCGGCCAGAAGGCCTCGACGATCGCGTCGGTGGTCGAGAAGCTGAAGCAGGCCGGCGCGATGGAATACACGATCGTCGTCGCGGCGTCAGCGTCTGATCCGGCGCCTATGCTCTACATCGCGCCCTATTCGGGCTGCGCGATGGCCGAGTACTTCATGTATCACGAGGGAAGGCCGACGCTCTGCGTATACGATGATCTGTCCAAGCAGGCGGCCGCGTATCGCCAGCTCTCGCTGGTGCTTCGTCGCCCGCCGGGTCGCGAGGCGTTTCCCGGTGACGTGTTCTATCTCCACTCGCGCCTCCTCGAGCGCGCGGCCAAGCTGCGCGAGGACGCCGACGTCGTCGACGGAAAGACGATCTTCAAGCAAGGCGGGAGCCTGACCGCGCTTCCGATCATCGAGACGCAAGCGGGTGACGTGTCGGCGTACATCCCGACGAACGTCATTTCGATTACCGACGGGCAGATCTTCCTCGAGTCCGACCTGTTCTTCGCCGGCGTTCGGCCGGCCATCAACGTCGGCATCTCGGTGTCACGAGTCGGCGGATCGGCCCAGATCAAGGCGATGAAGCAGGTGGCCGGTCGCCTCCGTCTCGACCTGGCGCAGTATCGCGAGCTCGAGGCCTTTGCCGCCTTTGCGTCCGACCTCGATGCGGCGACGAAGAAGCAGCTCGATCGTGGCGCGCGGACGGTCGAAGTGCTGAAGCAGCCGCAGTATCAACCGGTGGCGGTCGAGCAGCAGGTGATGATCATCTTTGCCGTGACCAACGGGTTCCTCGACGACGTGGCGGTGAAGGATCTGAAGGGCTGGGAAAAGGGTTTCCACGACTTCATGGCGGCGAAGTTCCCGCAGGTCGGGAACGCGATTCGCACCGAGAAGGCGATTTCGAAGGACAGCGAGGCCGCCTTGCGCCGTGGAATCGACGAGTACAAGCAGTTCGCCCAGAAGTGAGGGGCCGTTCCATCTCCCATCTCCCATCTCCCATCTCACATCTCCGCTAGATGGCCAAGGGTCGCGAACTCAAGCGCCGCATCAAGACCGTCGAGAACACGCGCAAGATCACGCGCACGATGGAGCTCGTGGCGACGTCGCGGATGAAGCGCGCGCAGGACCGCGTGACGGCGGCGCGCCCGTATGCACGCGCGTTAGGTGACGTCATCGCCGGGCTGTATTCGCCGGACCTCGCCGAACGATTCCCGTTGCTGCGGCAGCCGGAGCGCTCGCGCCGGGCCGCGGTGATCCTGCTGACCTCGAACCGCGGCCTCTGCGGCGGGTTCAACGCGAACCTGATTCGCGAGGCGCGCGCTCTGCTGGCCAGGCTGCGCGGCCACGGAACCGAAGTCGAGATGCACGTGGTTGGCCGCAAGGGCATCGGCTATTTCAAGTACGTCGGCCAGGCCATGGCGGCGCAGCGCACCGACATCACGGACCGTCCGAAGGCCGAGGACGCGTCGTCGCTCGTGGACGGCCTGATGAAGGATTTCATATCGGGCGCACTCGACGCGGTGTACGTCGTCTATGCGCAGTTCAAGTCGGCGATCTCCGCGCCTCCCGCGACCGAACGGCTCCTTCCGGTGGAACCGCCAAAGCGCAGCGGTCCGCTGCCCGACTACCTGTTGTTTCCGTCGGCCGAAGCGATCCTCACCGAGCTCCTGCCGTCGTATGTCCGGAACGCGGTCTACCGGGCGCTGGTCGAGACGGCCGCGGGTGAACAGGGCGCGCGACGCACGGCCATGAAGAACGCGACCGACAATGCCAGTGACATGATGAACACTCTGACGCGCACGTTCAACCGCGCACGCCAGGCAGGTATTACCCAGGAGATTGCGGAAATCGTGGGAGGGGCGGCGGCGCTTGAGTAGCGACCAGCGACCAGCGACCAGCGACCAGCGACCAGCATTCAGCATTCAGCATTCAGCATTCAGCATTCAGTCCATAGCACCCAGCACCAGCTCCAGTCCAAGCAAATAGCTCTGGCACCCAGCACTAACAACTCAGCTGGCTGCTAACTACCAACTCATCTGAGTCTTGAGTCTCATGACCGCAACAGCCACCGTCGGCAGAATCGTTCAGATTATCGGCCCCGTACTCGACGTCGAATTCGATGCCGGGCACCTCCCCGAGCTGTACAACGCGCTCTCGATCACCGGGACGTCGGACACGGGTGACCCGATCAGGGTCGTGGTCGAGGTGCAGCAGCACATCGGGCGCAACCAGGTGCGCGCGGTCGCCATGTCATCGACCGACGGCGTGGTGCGCGGCATGGAGGTCGTCGACACCGGGAGCGCCATCACGGTGCCGGTGGGTGAGGCCGCGTTAGGCCGCATCCTGAACGTGATCGGCGAGCCCGTGGACAACGGCGCCCCCATTCCGGCGAGCGTGGAGCGCTGGCCGATCCACCGCAAGCGGCCCGACTTCGTCAACCTCGAGCCCAAGACCGAAATTTTCGAAACCGGCATCAAGGTGGTCGACCTCATTGCTCCGTTCGTGAAGGGCGGAAAGATCGGACTGTTCGGTGGCGCCGGAGTCGGCAAGACGGTGGTCATCCAGGAGCTGATCAACAACGTCGCCAAGGGACACGGCGGCCGGTCGGTGTTCTGCGGCGTGGGCGAGCGCACGCGCGAGGGGAATGATCTCTACCTCGAGTTCAAGGAGGCGGGCATCCTCGGTCAGGTCGCCCTGATCTACGGGCAGATGAATGAACCCCCCGGCGCCCGGCTGCGCGTGGGTCTCTCAGGCCTCACGGTGGCGGAGTACTTCCGCGACCGCGAGAACGCCGACGTGCTGGTGTTCATTGACAACATCTTCCGATTCACGCAGGCGGGATCGGAAGTATCCGCCTTGTTAGGCAGAATGCCCAGCGCGGTGGGGTACCAGCCGACCCTGGCCACCGAGATGGGCGACCTGCAGGAGCGGATCACGTCGACCCGCAACGGATCCATCACGTCGGTGCAGGCGATCTACGTGCCGGCCGACGACATCACCGATCCAGCGCCGGCAACCGCCTTCGCGCACCTCGATGCCACGGTCGTGCTTTCACGGGCGATTACAGAACTCGGCATCTATCCCGCGGTCGATCCACTGGCGTCTTCGTCGCGAATCCTCGACGCGCAGTACATCGGCGAGCGGCACTACCGCGTGGCCAGCGAGGTGCAGCGCATCCTCCAGCGGTACAAGGAACTCCAGGACATCATCGCCATCCTCGGCATGGACGAACTGTCTGAAGACGACAAGATCGTCGTGGCGCGGGCGCGCCGGATCCAGCGCTTCATGTCGCAGCCCTTTGCCGTGGCCTCGCAGTTCACCGGACGCGAGGGTCAGTACGTGAAGCTCGAGGACACGGTCGCGTCATTCGAGCGGCTCGTTGGCGGGGAGTTCGATCAGTATCCCGAACAGGCGTTCTTCATGTGCGGCGGCGCGGACGACATCGTCCGGAACGCCGAGGCACTCGCCAAGGCGTAACCATGCTCACCGTGTCGGTGATCTCGCCCGAAAGGGTCCTGTTTGAGGGAACGGTGGACAGTCTCGTGGCGCCGGCCTTCGATGGAGAGGTTGGGATCCTTCCCCAGCATGCGCCGATGATGACGTTGCTGGGGAAGGGCGAGCTACGGCTCGGCGCTGACGGCGGCGCTGGCCGATTCCTGATCGAGGGCGGGTTTCTGCAGGTTTTGAACGACGCCGTGCGCGTGGTTACCGAAAGCGCGTCAGAACGCTGAAAACCCCAAGCGCAGGCCCCGAAGAACGCACGGCCCGAAGAGCGCGGCCCAACAAGCGCGAGACCCAGAGAGCGCCGAACCCAAACGGCGCTGAACCCTACGTGCCGCCTTGCGAAGTCAGGCTGTTACGAAGTTCGGCTGTTGCGAAGTTTGGGCTCTGCGAAGTTCGGGCTCTGCGAAGTTCGGGCCCTGCGCCGTTAGAACCCTTCGCGGCGGAGCGCTGAACTCCGGGCGCTGGGTGCCGGGGGCAGAGCAACGTGGTGCCTAACGGCGTAATTCCCGGAGCTGGGCCAGTGCCTCCGGATACAATGGCCGCAGGCGAAGGGCTTCGTTCAAGTGGGCGATGGCTTCTTCGCGGCGTCCGAGGCGGATGAGGGCGTAGGCCAGGTTATTGTGTGCCTCAGGGTTCTGACTTCGCAGTCGCAAGGCCTCGGTGAACTGCTCGGCGGCCTCCGCGTACCGTCGCGCGATCAGGAACGCGATCCCGAGGTTGTTGCGCGACTCGGGATGGAGTGGATTCAGCCGGACGGCTTCCTGAAACTCGCTGATGGCGTCCTCGGTGCGCCCCGTCTGGCTGAGGAGCGTCGCCAGATTGAAGCGAACGCTCGCATCGCCCGGCAGCTCGGCAGCCAGGCGCCGGTAATATGCGATCGCCTCCGCGGGCTGGCCGCGCGCAACGAGCACCTGGCCTTTCGCGATCCGGGCGTCGATGTCCCCGGGCGACGCCGCCAGGGCCTGATCGAGCTGCAGCGACGCCTCGTCGATCCGGCCTGCCCGCAACAGCACGCGGGCCAGATTGACTCGCGCGGAAACGAGCTGCGGGCGGATTCGCAGCGCCGCCTCGAAAGCCCCTCGCGCGTTCCCGTAATCCGCGCGCATGGCGAACGCCGAGCCGAGGGTATTCAGGGCCTCGCTGTTTTCCGGTTCCTGGCCGAGGACCGACTGCAGTTGCACCATGGCATCGTCGGGACGGCCGTCGCGCAGCAGGATCGCTGCGCGATTGACCAGGGCAGGCGTGTAGCCGGGAGCGAGTCGCAACGCCTCATCGGTCTTCGTCCGCGCTTCTTCCACGGCGCCCCGGCGCAGCAGTGCGGCGCCCAGGTTGCCCAACCCCTCGTAGTAGTCCGGCTTCAGCCTGACCGCCTCTCGGTAATGTGCCGTCGCGGAATCGGCGTTGCCACGATCGAGCAGCACGTTGCCGAGGTTGTTGTGCGCCAACCAGGCCGACGGATTCTTGCGGAGTGTATCCGTCCATAGCGTCTCCAGGTTGCGATAGACACGCGTCTGTTGCCACGTGAGCACCGCGAAGAGCAGGAGTAGCGCGAATGACGCTCTTTCGACGAGTCGGTTTCTCGCGAGCGCCACGCTCGCGAGAGCGATGACGCCAACGCTGGCCAGATACTGAAAGTGATCAGCGACGAAGGAGAACCGCATCGGATATACGTTCACAAAGCCGAGTGCGGGGAGCAGCGTCCCGCCAAAGAAGAGCAGCGCGACCAGCGGCCCCCGACCGATTCGCTTGCGCAGCCACCAGGCGGAAGCGATCAACGCCGCCGCCCCAAGTGGGAACAGCCACTGAAACCACTGACCGGCGTCGATCTGCCACCGGGGATAGATGAACGTCAGCTCGGAGGGCCAGACAAGCTTCGCGGCATAGAACCAGACTGCGCGCCCCGCGATCAGCGTTCGCTCCACAGGGGTGAATGACCACTCGGGGCCGAACGCTCCTACCCGAGTCCTTTCCATCAAGGCGGTGTTCCACGCCAGCGCGAGCCCGATCGCGAAGAAAGGAATCAGCGGGCGAACGTCGCGCCATTCGATCCGGCCGCGCTTCCACCAGGTGACGAGCAGCATGGCGGCCGGCAGCGAGGCGGCCACTGTCTTGCTGAGCATCGCGCACACGAAGAACGCAAGGGACAGCAGGTACCAGTACCGCGCACGCTCCGGCGTCGCTGGAGTGCTCATTCGTGCCGGCGCTTTTCTTCCCCCCGGTCCGCCACGCTCGGTGACGGGAAGATGATCCGCGAGCGTGTTAAGACGCAGCCACGCGAGGGCGGACGCGAAGTAGAACGGCGCTGCAAGAACGTTTTTTCGCTCTGTTATCCAGGCCACCGACTCCACAGCCACGGGGTGGAGCGCGAAGACCATCGCCGCAAGAAAGCTCCCGGAAACCTGCAGCCTGACGAGGACTCGCCAGAGCAGGATCGCCGCCAGCGCGTGCAGAATGATGTTGGTTGCGTGGTAGCCAGCCGGGTCGAGGCCCCAGAGGTGGCGCTCGATCCAGAAAGACGTGTGCACCAGCGGGTAGTACTGAGGAATCGCACCCCGTTCGAGCCAGATCCGTCGGAGTCCCGAAACGTCGATCAGAGTCTCGTTCCGGGTGACATGGTCATCGTCGTCCCAGGTAAACCCGCCCTTCAGCGCCGGGAGGTAGGCGAGCACGGTCACGAGGGCAATCAGCGTACCGAGGATCCACGCCTGCCTTCGGGGAGTCAGCTTGATCATATCGGGGAGTGAGCGCTTGATCTGCTGCATCGGTCGTTCGGGCCGAATGCTAGCGCCGTTCCCCCACGTTCAAGCGGGTCGCCTCACCGTTCGTTCCGTGAGGCGGTGCGGCGGGTAAGGTTAGTGCGGCGTTCCGACACCAATCATTAGTAAAGGCCGCAGACCGCCATGGACCTGCCGCGGACTTACCTCGGACGAACCGGTTGCATTGGCTCCGCGCTTGCCGCTCAGCGATCGTTTCCTTTGGTCCCCCAAGAAGGGACGTTCATGGCCTCGAAGCAGGTCGTCCCCGGCAGGCGGGGCCGCCCGACGCGAAGTCCGTCCGATGGGCCCAGACACCCCAATCCAGTGCTTGCGGATGCCCGCGTTGACCAACAATATGGGTGCCGTCACCAACCGAGACTCATCCGTGACAGGACGTACCCCGAAACACCTGGGACTCCTGTCGGCGGAGGAGTGTGGTTGGCGCCGTTATTCGTGTTTCCAGAATCGATTCCCCCCACCCGCAAGTGTTCGCCCTCTGCGAGCGCGCGCGATTACACAGGACCCCTGTCAGCGCGGGGCTGGCAGGATACGGAACAGCCCCTCACCCGAGAGGAACACATGACCAGGTTCCGTCGCAGCAGTCGTCTGGCGAGCGTGCTCGCCGGACTCGCGACGACCGTGCTTGCCAGCACGGCGTTCGCACAGGGTGCTGTCATCACCGGGACGGTGAAATCCACGCAGGGTCAGAACCTGCAGGCGGTCAGCGTCCGGATTCCCGACTTGAATGTCTCGGTCGGCAGCGGTGAAGACGGCGTCTATCGCATTACGCTCGCTCCCGAGCGCGTCCGCGGTCAAACGGTGACGCTGTCGATTCGCGCCATCGGCTTCCGACCGCAGACGAAGCAGATCACGATCACGGCCGGCACCCAGGACCATGACTTCACGCTCGAAGTCGACGTCAACCGCCTGTCCGAAGTCGTGGTGACTGGCGTGACCGGTGCGACCGAGACAAGGAAGCTTGCGTTCACGGTTGACAAGGTCGACCAGTCGAACCTGCCGGTGCCGGCGACCAGCGCGCTCCTGTCCCTCCAGGGGAAGGTGGTGGGCGCGCAGGTGGTGACCCCGGGCGGTCGTCCCGGCGCGGCGCCCTCCATCATCCTTCGCGGGGCGAAGTCGCTCAACCTTGGCCTGTCGCCGCTGATCGTGGTGGACGGCATTGTCATGAACGGCAGCATGAGCGACATCAACCCCCAGGATATCGAGAGCATCGAGGTCGTGAAGGGGGCGGCGGCGTCGTCGACGTATGGCGCGCGTGCGCAGAACGGCGTCATTCAGATCACCACCAAGTCCGGCGCGACCGCCGGCCAGGGCGCCCGGTTCAATGTGCGCTCGGAGACCGGGGTGCAGGACATCCAGGGCTCGTATCCGTTCTCGCAGCGGCACTGGCTGGTCATGGATGAGCAGGAGCAGAATTTCTGTGTCAAGGTGAGCAACCAGCCCGCCTGCTCGCGGGTGGTCGATTTCGAGGAGCACGCGCTCTATCTGAACGACAACGGCGATGACGTCCAGGCGCGGCTGCCGTTCAACTTCGAGCGTGACGGGAGCATCGCCTTGGCGCTCCCGAAGCAGTATCTCCGGGGCACGTTCGCCATCAATCAGTGGCCGGTGCGTTACAACCCGATCGCCGCCGCCACGACCGCGAACCTGTACAGCAACAACAACATCGACATGAGCGGACGGTTCGGGAACACCGGTTTCTTCGCCAGTGCCTCGAACCTGATCCAGGAAGGCGCCATCAAGTTCCTCGATGGTTATCGCCGGAACACCGCCCGGTTGAACGTCGACCAGGCGATCGGCGAAGACTTGACGATGAACCTGTCCACGCTGTATGCGCGGACGACTACGTACCCGACGGCGGACTTCTTCGTGCTGACGCGCGTGCCGGCGGGGGTCGATATTCTGCGCCGTGACAGCCGCGGGCGCCTCTTCATCCGGTCCAATCCGCTGAACCAGGGACAGCAGAACGAGAACCCCCTCTGGGACGCGGAAAACCTCGTGTCACGCACGGACGTCGACAGGTATCTGGGTTCGTTCACCACAAGGTACACCCCATTCCCCTGGCTTGACCTCGAAGCCAACACGGCAATGGATCGCCGCCGTGACAACGGCTATACGCTTCGCGAGAAAGGGTACCGGGTCACCAGAACCAACCAGAGTTCCTCGTACCTCGGGACCTATTCAGAGGGTACCAGCTCCGACGTATCCATGAACTTCAGCCTGAACGGAACGGCACGGCAGAACAATCTGTTAGGCATCAGCGACCTGCAGACTCGAATCACCACGCGGTACTCGTTCGAGCGCCAGGACGGCGACGGCTTCAGCGCCGGCGGCAACACGCTGGCCGTGCCCGGGTTGCTCTCGCTGGAAAACATCATTGCGCCGGACGCGCCGGATGCGGAAAACGGCAGGCAATCGGTCCGCGCCCTTGGTGTGCTCGGCGGCATCGCGGCCGATTACAAGGGCAGGTACATCGTCGACGCCGTGTTCCGTAAGGACGGCAGCTCCCTCTTCGGATCCGAAGAGCGGTGGCACGACTATGGACGCGGCTCGATCGCGTGGCGTCTGTCGGACGAAGGCTGGTGGCCCTTCAAGGGCTCCGTAAACGACCTGAAGCTGCGCGCCTCGGTCGGAACCGCCGGCGGGCGCCCCGGCTTCAACTACCAGTACGAGACCTTCGACATCGGGACTGGCGGCACGGTGTCCAGCAACCAGCTGGGGAACCGGTTCCTGAAGCCGGAGAACACCACCGAAACGGAGATCGGGTTTGACGCCGAGATGTTCAGCAAGTACGGCCTGAACGTCACGTATGCGCACGACGTCACCGAGGATCAGATGTTGCGTGTGCCGTCGTCGGCCTCGTCGGGATTCAGCAATCAGTGGCGGAACGCGGGAACGGTCGAGAACAAGACCTGGGAAGTGTCGCTGAATGTGCCGCTCATCACGAGCCGTGACGTTGTGTGGACGTCGCGCCTCTCGTATGACCGGAACCGCGCCCACATCACCAAGCTCGACGTGCCACCGTTCTCGGAGACAACCTCGAGCTCGCGCTTCGAGTTCCGCGAGGGCGAGAGGTTGGGTCAGATCTGGGGCAAGAACTTCGTGACCAACTGCGCGCAACTCGATGAACCGTTCCGGTCGCAGTGCGGCGGGCCCGGCAGCAACTACCAGCAGAACGACATGGGCTACATCGTCTGGACCGGCGGACTCGATTGGACCGAAGGCATCACCCGCAACGCGTGGCAGGCAACGCTACCGGGGTGCATCAAGGCGGGAGTCGCGATCTCCCAGACCGGACCGGTGAACTGCGCGGCAGCTGGCGGAACGGTGAACAATCCGTGGTCGATTCCGCTCACGAACTGGGGCATGCTGATCGTTCAGCGTGACTCAACGGGCACCGCGAGCCTGCAGCGCCTCGGCAATACGTCGCCCGACTTCCACCTCACGATGTCTCACAACATCAACTGGAAGAGGCTGACGTTATACGCGCTCGTCGACGGCAACTACGGTAACCGTGTCTTCAACCAACAGATCCACTGGTCCCTCGGCGACTTCAACGTTCGCTACGAGGACCAGGATGGTCACAGCGTCGAGAACGCCAAGCCGATGGGATACTACTGGCGCGCGCCGCAGCCCGACCACAGCTCGGGGACTGGCGGCTTCTACGACGTGCTGGGCAGCAACAACCAGACCGTGCAAAAGGGAACGTTCACGAAGCTGCGTGAGGTCAGCATCAACTATCAGCTGGGCGCCATCCGCGGCATCGGCGACTTCAGCCTGACGCTGGTCGGGCGCAACGTGTACACGATCACCGACTTCCTCGGATATGATCCGGAAGTGGGTGGCAGTGTGCTTGGCTCGTCGGCGTTCGGCGGCGTTGCCGGGACCGGAGATTATCCGCAGACGCGCACCTTCACGTTCGCGATCGGGACTCGCTTCTAATTGCTGAACCGTTGACGTCGCGGTGGGGCCCGACCGGCTCCCGCCGCGACGCATCGGGTCACCCTTCAGAGGACAGAAGATGACGACACGTGTCAGCGTCGTTGTGGCAGGGCTGGTCGTGGTCGTGGCGGGAGCCTGCAAGGATCCCCTGACGGCCAAGAACTTCAACAACCCGGACGTCATTCGCGTCTTCCAGCAACCTGCGGCCATTGAGCAGACGCTGGGCTCGGGGTACCAGCAGTGCCGCAACACAGAGAAAGACAACAACCTGAATGCCCAACTCGCCGTCATGTCCGGCGAGAGCTACTCGGCGCTCAACAACTTCAACATGGGTCCGCGCGACGGTATCCCGCGCGCTCCCGTCCTGAACAACAAGACCTCCAGCCAGTCGCTGGGCGGCGTCTTCAGCGCATGGTCGCGCCAGGGCCGCCTTCAGGCGAACGCGCTCAAGCAGCTCGATGCGCTGCGCGAGGCCAATGGCATCGCTCTGGGAACCAACGCCGCCGACCTGCGGGCGCGCTCCCTTGGCTTCTTCAATATGGCCTGCAACCTCGGGTGGCTTTCCCTGACCTTCGATTCGGCCGGCATTATCGATCATGTCATGCCGTCCGATTCCGTGCCGCCGCTGAGCGGCTATGACCAGGTGAACGCCGCGGCACTTGCCCTCCTCGACTCCGCCATCGCGATGGCCAGCACGGCCGGGTCCGATGGAGCTGGCGGCTTCCCGACCAGCGCCTCCTGGTTCGGCGGTTCCTCGCTGGGCAAGTCCGACTTCATCAAGCTGGCCCGGTCGTTCAAGGCGCGTTTCCGCGCCGACGTGGCCCGTAACAAGGCGGAGCGCGCCGCGGTGAACTGGGCGGCCGTCGCTGCAGATGCGGAGGCGGGCATCTCGGAAGACTTCATGGTCGACATCGGCGGCACGACCGGCTGGAATATCGGCCTTCAGTCCAGCCAATTCCACGTCGAGGCGGCGTGGGCCCAGTTGACGATGATGTACAATGGCTTCACAGACACCGGTAACGGTTACTCGAACTGGCTGGCGACCCCTATTCTCTCACGGAATGGCGACTTCGCTGTCGTCACGCCTGACAAGCGCTGGCCGCAGGGCGGCACACTGGCGGCGCAGCGGCTGGCGTCGCCGGAGCCGAAAAACCACACGGATTTCCCGTACATCCAGACGCGGGGCAACTGGTCCCCTGCCGATCCATGGGGCGAGTCGTGGTACTCGCACCACCGGTACAAGTACATCCGCAACAATTCCAGTCAGGGTCCGTATCCGGACTTCCTGAAGGCGGAGGTCGACCTGCTCGCGGCGGAGGCGTACCTGCGTCTTGGCGACATGAGCAAGGCGCTGGCAAAGATCAACCCCTCGCGCACGGGGGCGGGTCTCCCCGCGCTGGCCGGTGCGACGAGCCTGAACGACATCGTGCCGGGCCCCAACTGCATTCCACGCGTCCCGACGGGGCCGAGCTTCACGACCGTGGCCTGCGGGTCGATCTTCGAGGCGTTCAAGTACGAGTGGCGCATGGAATTGGCGTACAACCGCGCCGGCGCCTGGTTCTTCGCCTCGCGCGGCTGGGAAGACCTCGTCATCGGCACGCCGCTCTACTACCCGGTCCCGGTCGCCGAACTGGATGCGCGGCTGCTGCCGTACTACAACATCGGTGGGGGTGGCCCTGGAAGTGCCCCCAGCGGGACGTACAAGTTCTAGCCTCTCATGAACATCAGGCTGTTTTGCAGGCAGTGGGTGGTGGTTGGGGTGGTTCCGGCGGTGCTCGGGTGTTACACCTATGCGCCGCTGGACACCTCGACGGGGGTCCAGGCCGGTGAGCACGTCGCAGTTGAAGTCACCGACCGGGGACGGGTGGAGTTGGGTGAGCGACTCGGTTCGGGCGTCATGCGACTCGAGGGAACCCTCACCAGAACCGACTCGCAGGATCTTGTGATGAACGTGTGGCGCGTGATGTCGATAGGCGGCGAAACGTCCCGCTGGAGTGGCGAGAGCGTTCGGTTCCGGCGGGACCTTGCTGCCACGGTGCAGATGAGGACCCTGAATCGGCCGCGCACCTATCTCGCAGCAGGAGCTGCGGTGGCTGGCCTGGTGCTGTTCGCGAAGTCGTTCGATCTGTTCGGCAGTTTCGTCGGGGGATCCGATCCTGATGAGGGACCGCCCCCCGCATCATCGCGCGGCTGGTGGCCCTAGCCGCACACAAGTGGGCTTCTGACGGACTTCCGTGGAGGCAGTGCGAATGAGAGTAAAGCGTATCGGGCTGGCGCTGTTCGGGGCGCTGGCTATCGGTTGCAGCAAGGACGAAGGCCCGTTCTTCGCGCCGGAGGTCCAGCTCGCCTATTCCCGCTTCATCAACGCGATCCCGGACACCACCGGAGTCGACTTCCGCTTCATCGACTTCCTGGAGCACTCACCTTTCGAGATACAATTGACGTATCGTGGCTTCACGCCGTATCAGGGAACGGCCCCAGGCGCGCGTCATCTGAGGGTGTTCCCCAATCCGGGCGGCAGCCCAAGCCTCGGCGACGTGACGCAGATCCTGCTCGACGAGACGGTCACCTTCGAAGCAGGGAAGTACTACACCCTCGTGGCCGTGGGCTTCTCGCGCACTGGTTCCTCGCCCGCCGTGAAACTGCAGGTGTATGAGGATCCGATTCCGGATGCCGGCAGCAACGTCGCGTTCCGACTGGTGCACCTCGGAAGCGGGCTGAGCTCGATCAACGTCGGTGTGACTGCGTCGAGCTCGGACCCGATTCCAGGGTCGCCCACGTTCCCGAACGTCGCTTATCTGAACGCGTCCTCGTACCAGACTCGGGCGCCGGGCGCCGCCTGGTTCCGTGTGCAGGAGACGACAGCCGCCGCGGAAATCGTCGCCGGAAACGGCCGCCAGGCGCCGGCGGGCGCGGCTGGTGACCCGCTCACCAACCTCACGACGATCGGCGGCTCCGGACAGGCCGGAAGCGTCGTGACCGCCTGGGTCTTCCCGCGCTCGGTCTCCGGAAGCAAAGCGCCGAACGTGACTGCAAACTCGATCATCTTCACCGTCGACAAGCATCCGCGCTGATCGGAGTCACTTGGAGTGAAACGGCGGCGTCCCCCGGACGCCGCCGTTTTCTTGTGGGTCTTCTCCCGATCGAGTGGGATCATTGTGACGCTCTGAGTGGTGAGCGAGGCCGCAAACCGCTGGTTCCCGTACTGATTGGTTCACGCGGAGACGCGTCGCCGCGTGACCTGCCTTGGTTTCACGCGACGTCCTCGGTCAGGCCGGCGCCGTGTGCCTCCAGGTGTCACCATGATTCGACCGCGTCAACTCGACCGTCGAGCCCGGCGGCACGAACTGCTCAGTTGCCGCTGCCGCGTGCCGCCATCATACCTTTCCTGATCCGGCGCCACGATCCCGAGCCTATTGCCGGCCAACCCATACCTGCAATGAACAGACTTCGACTGGCAACAGTCCTTGCCCTCGCCGCTCTGCTACCAGCGGCCCGCTCAGACGCCCAGGCATGGGCGTACCCCGCCTTCCAACCGCCTCGCGTCATCACACGCGAATACAACTTCGGGATCGCCGACACCGACCGCGGGGGGACCTCCCTCGTGTTCCAGTGGCGCGAGCAATCCGGGCCGGCCACGCAGTTTTCATTCGACCTCGGCATCGCCGACACCGAGGGACGCAACAGTGACCTGATCGTGTTTGGAGGCATTGCCCTGGGACACCGCCTCGGCTCGGCGACCGATGAAGTCCCCATCGACTTTCTGCTTACCGGGGGTGTGTACCTGGCCATCGGTGATCGCACCTTCTTCAGGCTTCCGGTCGGCCTCTCGCTGGGCCATCGCTTCGCTCTCGATGGCTCAATGGCCCTGACACCCTACGTGCATCCGCGTGTTTCGATCGATGTCTGCAACAACTGCGGCGGAAGCGACATCGGGCTGGCGTTCGACCTCGGTGCGAGTTTCGAGTTGTCACGGAGCGTGGCAATCCGGGCCGCGGCCGTCTTCTCGGGTTCGGATTCGTTCGATGGCGACGGCTTCGGGATCTCCCTGGCCTGGACCCCTCCGTCTCTGGCGCGGCGGCGTTAGGCCGTCGTCCGTTCCACCGGAGACGGGAACAGGAGGTCCATCACCAGATCGTACGAGCGTTCCCCGGCGCCAAGGCCGCGCTGCACGAAGGCGCGCGCCGCGGAGCCGGCGGCCTCGCGTTCCGCCGGGTCGCCGAGCCACTGCTGCAGGACCTCGATGGTCTCATCGGCGGTGGTGACGGCGTCGCCGCCACGGCTGCGGTGAAGCAGCACCGCGTCGCGGCTGTTCGAGTGCCGCGGTCCGAACGCCACCGGCACTCCGAACGCCGCTGGCTCGAGGACCGAGTGCAGACCGGCACCGTGGAAGCCACCGCCCACGAATGCCGCCGTCGCCAGGCTGTAGAGATCGCCCAGCACGCCGGTGCGATCCACCAGCACAACGTCGGTCGTCGCATCGGCTGAGCCAACGCGCGCAAGCGAGAGTCCTTCCGCGCGCGCCCAATCCTCCACCGCCGCGAGATGGGTGGCGCCTGGCTCGTGGGGCGCGATGATGAGGCGCGCGTCGGGAATGTCACGTCGTACCGCCGGCCACGCCTCCAACAGGACTGCCTCATCAGAAGGCCAGGTGGACCCTGCCACCAGCGTTGGGCGCGTCGAGGCGAGGGGCGCCAGCAGCTCGCTGTCGCGATTCACCGAAGCTGCCTTGTTCCAGACCTGATCGTACCGGGTATCGCCCGTGACCACGACGTGGCCAGGCTGCGCGCCAAGTGCGACGATGCGTTCAGCGTCGGCCTCGGAGGCCGCTCCGACGCGATTCAGGGCTTCATAGCACTCGTGCAACAGCGCGGTGGCGATGAGACCTTCGCGTGACGACACCTCGGATACAGTGCCGCTGATGAGGCCAAGCCGCACGCCCCGGCGCGATGCTTTACCGACCAGCACGGGCCAGACATCCAGCTTGCTGAAGACGAGTGCCGTCGGTCGGAGTGCGTTCAGGACAGCGGTGGCGTCGCCCGGCGTATCGAACGGGAGGTAGTCGACGAAATCCACCGGCAGCGAACGCGCGAACGATTCCGCGCTCGGAGAAAAGAACGTGTACGCCAGTTGCACGTCGGGACGCCGGCTGCGCACGAGATCGATCACCACGCGGGCCTGCAGGCCTTCTCCGACGGACGGCGCGTGCAACCAGAGCAGCGGACGCGAGGGGTCGCGGTGACGCCTCCAGGAGGCGTACCGTCCGCGGATGCCGCGCCGCGCGGCAAGCGACCGCCGCCACTTGGCCTCACCGGCCGGCGTCAGCGCCGCCGCCGACCGCGCGAGTTGACCGACCGCGCCGTAGGCGAGGCGCAGCGCCGGATTCATGCCTAACGGGTGGCGCCGCCGGCCTGGGCGATCGCCGCGTCGAGCATCGGACGCAGTCTGGCCGCCGGAATGGCCCCGCCGACCTTCTGCAAGCCCACGAAGAAGTACGGCGTCTGGTCCACGCCACCGGCCTGTCCGCGGGCATGGTCAGCGTCGATGAGGGGTACCATCACGTCATCAACCAGACACTGGTTCCATGCCACCGTGTCGACGCCGGCGTCACTGACCAACTCCCGGAACTGCGGCACGGGATCGGGCGTGAGTGCCCATTCTTCCTGCTTGGCAAAGATCCGGTCGTGAGCGTCCCAGAACTTCCCCTGCGCGGCGGCACACATCGCCGCCTCGGACGCGGCGCGCGCGTTCACGTGTTGATCGAGCGGATAGTTCGTGTAAGCGAACCGCACCTTACCGGTCGCGACGTAGTCACGCATGATTTCGGCCGCCTGAGTGTCATGCCAGTACTTGCAGGCCGGGCACTGGAAGTCGCTGGCCATGACGAGCCAGACCTTGGCCGCTGGATCACCCTGGATTCTGGCTGTATCAGCGATAGCGACCCGAGGATCAGTTGGCGCGGCGGCACCGGAAGTGCCTGGAGCGACAGCGGCCGCGTCTCCTTTGCCAACCTCAGGGCCTGAACATGCTCCCAGCGCGAAGCCAAGTACGAGAGCGCAACCGCGCAATCCAGAGTGACGTGTCATTTCGAAACACCCGTTGTTTTTGTGCGTAGTTCTGTCCGGGCTTAAAGATAGAGGGCAGATGGGAGTGGGGAGATAGGAGGTGGACCCAATTCCTGAAACCCGACACCCCTACCACAATCACGACTTTGTCCCTCTTCCTCGCACTCCTCGTAGCCACAGCTCAGCAGCTCGAGTTGCCTCCGCCTCCGCGTGGCTACGGAACGTCGGCCGCCGAGGTTGTAGTCGACGCGGCCGGCGTCCTGGACCCGACAGTAATCGATCGCCTCAACCGGATCGCGTTCGAAGTGCACGCGAAGACTGGTGGCGAGATGGCCATTGTCATCATGCCCGACCTGCGAGGGCGCGACGTGGCCGAAGTCGCGCTCCGCATAGGTCGTGAGTGGGGTGTCGGGCCCTCGGCCAGCGTGGGCGATCGTCGTCGCAATGCGGGGGTGGTGGTCCTGGTGGTCCCGAAGGAGACGGCGAGCGACGGGCGGGGGCGGGTGAGGATTGAGATCGGTCGTGGGGTCGAGGGATTCGTCACCGATGCGACTGCCGGTGATATCCAGCGGGCCGCGATTCCGTTGTTCGAGCGGCAGGACTACAACGGCGCGATAATGCTGATCACATCCGCGCTGGCCGACCGGTACACGAGGGAATTGGGCGTTACGCTGGACACGGCCTTGGTGCCGCCTGCACGCTTCAGCGAACAATCCCGGCAGCCAGGTGGAGGGGCCCCTTCGTTTGGCGCCCTCCTTTTCCTGCTCTTCGTCGCCTTCCTCATCCTCTCGGGATTGCGGCGATCGGCGCGGCACGGTGGCGGTGGCGGCAGAGGCTGTCTCAACCTGCTCTGGGCCATTTCCGTGGCGCAGTCTCGCGGGCGGCGCAGCGGCTGGGGTGGCGGGGGGGGCGGTTTTGGCGGCGGCAGCTTTGGGGGAGGCGGAGGCTTCGGCGGTTTCGGCGGTGGCGGCGGTTTCAGCGGTGGCGGTTCGAGCGGGAGCTGGTGACCACATGGCTACAATGACTCTCGAAGAACTCGTCAGGCAGCTCGTGCTGGTCCACGGCGAGGGTCTCCGGTGCGTGGCGTTGTATGGATCCACGGTGCGGGGCGACCAGGTGTCGCGACGCCCGAATCTGAACGTGCTCGTGCTCGTCGACGCCATCGACATGGATCACCTTCGACGCGAGGCATCGGTGGCTCGCGCCTGGCGTGAGGCAGGCAACCCCCCGCCGTTGACGCTCACGGTGGCGGAGTGGCACACATCGTCGGACATCTTTCCGATGGAGTACGCGGACATTCTCGCCCACCATCGGATACTGCATGGCGCGCTGCCCGCGCAACGCTCCCTGGTGCGGCGTGAAGATCTGCGACTCCAGCTCGAACACGAGACGCTGAGCAAACTGTTCCGCCTCCGTCATGCGGTGCTCTCGTCGGGAGCGGAACCGCGGGCGCTGCTGGAGATGATTGAGGGAAGCGCTTCTTCGATCATGGCGCTGCTGCGAGCGACGCTGCGGCTGGCTGGAGAGGAACCGCCGGCGGAGTCCCTCGCCGTCCTCGATCGCGTCGAGGTAATTACAGGCATCAATGCCGGCACGTTTCGCCGGGTGCTGGGTCACTCGAGGGGCGACGCCAAGGTGAAGGAGGGTGACGCGGCTTCCGTTTCGTCGAATTATCTGGCGAGTGTAGCCGAGCTTGTTCGCTGGGTCGACGCGCAGGGTCCGCCCTGAGACCGTTGGTAGTACTGGATCTCATGAACGACCGTGCCTTGTCAGTCGAACCGGACTTTCGACTTTCACCAACACCAAGGAGTAGAGCAATGCGTGGCCTACTGGTGCCGTTCCAACTTGTTTCACCGAGCACTCGCAGGTATGAGCCTGCTTTCAACTATTTGGCGAGAATAGTTGGAACGGCACTGGCGGTTGCACTGGTTGCACTCGGTGCCACCGGTTGCGGTTACAACACGATTCAGACGAACGATGAAGCGGCGGCTGCCGCGAAGCAGCAGATCGAAGTGCAGCTGCAGCGGCGCGCCGACCTGATCGGGAACCTCGTCGAAACAGTGAAGGGACAGGCGCAGCAGGAGCTGGAGGTATTCCTTCAGGTGGCCCGTGCGCGCGCCGGCCTGACGAGCGCAATCCAGGGCGGCAATCCCGCCGAGATGGCCAACGCCAACGAGCAGCTCACCACCGCGGTTCGCGGCCTCAACATCGCGGTGGAGGCATATCCACAGATCAAATCGGACCAGGCGTTCCTCCGACTGCAGGATGAACTGGCAGGAACGGAGAACCGGATTGCCGTGTCCCGGACGGATTACAATGAGGCGGTCCAGAAGCACAACACGTACATCCGTCGATTCCCGATCGTGATCACGGCCAAGATCATCGGGGCCAAGCCGCGCGAGTACTTCGAGGTGACGAACGCGGCGAATCGCGAGGCGCCGAAGGTGGACTTCAAGAAGTAGCGTAGGGCGCAAGCGCGAGGCCCAGGACAAGATGTGAGATGGGAGACGTGAGAGAAACTGCTTTCCGATCAAATCGGAATTGATCGGCCCTGCGGGTTATCTCCATTCTCCCATCTCCCATCTTGCCCTTGACGCTTGCCCTCCCGAGGCCAGGCCGGTTATTACTGCCGCATGCTGCGCGGCCGCATCCTTCGCGTGACCGGTGTTCCTGTGCTCGCTCTAACCTTGCTTGGGGCGTGCTACCGCTACGTACCGGTCACGGGCGATCTGGTCGTTGGCGGCGCCTATCGGGGTCATCTCACGGCAGAAGGCTCTCAGCGCGTCGCACCCCTGGTCGGCCAGAACGTCCAGGGCTTTGACGGTCGGATCATCACGGTAACTGACACGGCGTACCTGGTCGCAATGAGCGCAACGCTCAAGCGGACTGAGGTGCGGCCGACGGTCTGGAGCGGGGAGCAACTGGTGATACCGCGCTCAGCGGTGAACCGGTTCGAGCTTCGCGAGTTGGACCGTCCCCGCACGCTTCGAGCGGCGGCGCTCTACACCGTGGGATTGGTGGTGGTAGGCGCGCTGGTCTTCTCCATCAGTGGGATTACCAGCGGCGATGGCAACACCATCCCGCCGCCGACACCGCCCTGACGCCCAAGCGGGCCGATTCTGGCAGGTGCCTCCGCCAGGTGACGAGACGTCCGGCCGACCCCCGTCCCGTAACCAAGGGGTGACGGAACGTTTCGGTGCCGTGACTTCCCGTTGACACGTCCAAAGCCGATTTCTAAGATTGGCCGGTGGTGCAACCGGCCGTAGGGACAGTACGCAAACACTCTTGAGGGTCGCGCGGTGTGAGGACTCCGCCGCGCCAATTCGAGCGGGCCATCGCGGACGTCGTGCGTTGCCGACGTTCAGCGCCGCGATTGTGACGGTCCCGCCACTGTGACTACCCCGGGTTCACCACTCCGATTGCTCCCCGGCCACGCATTGTTCGCGCGCATCGGCGCGTTCACGGCGAGGCATCACTTCCAAGGCGGATCCCACCCAGGAGGTTGCCGCCCTATGAGACACCTGATTCGTCTGTACACCGTGTTCCTGGCCGCGCTCGTCGCGGCCCCGGGAGCAATGGCCCAGCAAGGCGCCACCGTGACAGGCAAGGTCACCGCCGAAGGCGGCGCACCAGTCGCCTTCGCGAGCGTGGTGCTGATGGGAATGGGCCTCGGAGCAACGACGCGCGAGGACGGCGTGTTTTCCATCGCCGTGCCGGCCGCGCGTGTTACCAACCAGCGGGTCGACGTGACCGTCCGCGCCATCGGCTATCAGTCGGCGACGCAGCAGGCCACGCTCTCGTCAGGCACCGTGACGGTCAACTTCGCGCTCACCGTGAATCCGCTGCGTCTCGGTGAGGTCGTGGTCACGGGCGCCGGCACCGCCAGCTCGATCGAGCGTCTTGGCGCGGTGGTCAGCACCGTGAAGAGTGAGGAGATCCTCAGGTCGAACGAGTTGAACGCCGTACAGGCGCTGGCCGCCAAGGCTCCCGGCGTGGTGGTCACCTCTTCGTCAGGTGAGGCTGGCGCGTCGAGCTTCATCATGATCCGCGGCCAGAAGTCGATCGAGGGCACGTCGCAGCCTATCTTCGTGGTCGACGGTGTTCCGGTCGACAACTCGACCATCGTGACCACGGAACCGACCGCGGGCACGCAGGCGATGAACCGGATGGCCGACCTGAATCCGGCTGACATCGAGTCGGTGGAAATCCTCAAGGGAGCGGCCGCCGCGGCGATCTATGGGGCCCGGGCCGGTGCGGGCGTCGTGCTCATCACGACCAAGCGCGGCCAGGCCGGTGCACCCAAGTGGAACTACCGCGTCAGCTACTCGCAGGATGAGGTGAACACGGACTACCCGCTGCAGACGAAGTTCGGGCAGGGGGCCGGTGGTGCGGCGGCGGTGTGCAACGGCCCTGGCTGTCGGCTCACCGGAGCCTCCTTCGGTCCGGCTCTCGCCGCAGGCACGCCTACCTACGATCACTTCAAGGAGATGTTCGAGACGGGCAACACGCTCGATAACTCGCTGAGCCTCTCCGGCGGGACCGAACGGTCGTCGTTCTACCTGTCGCTGGGGAACACGAATCAGGACGGCTTCATCATCGCGGACAACGACAAGTACACGCGTACGACGGCGCTGGTGAAGGGAAACCTGGAGCTGAACGAGAAGCTGCGCATCGGCGCCACCGTCAACTTCGCCGATACCCACGGCTCCTTCATCCAGAAGGGATCCAACCTCTCGGGGCTCCTCCTCGGCGCGCTGCGTACGCCGCCCGAGTTCAATAACGCGGAGTACATCGATCCCACGACCGGGTTGCATCGCTCCTACCGCTATCCGCAGCCCACGGCCACGTCGCAGTACCTGACGCGCGCCTATGACAATCCGTACTTCATCGTCCACAACATCAAGAACACCAGCGACGTCGGCCGTTCATTCGGCAACGTGAACATCGACTACGCGGCGCTGTCCTGGTTGACGCTGAAGTACACATTAGGCGCCGACTACAGTTCTGACGCCCGCGTCGAAGGACTGCCGCCGTCCAACTCGACCGACCCGACGGGCCAGATCGATCGCGCCAACTACACGGTCCTGCAGATCGACCACAACCTCATCGCGCAGGCCCAGAAGGACTGGAACGACTGGACGACCACGTCGCTCACGGTCGGCCAGAACCTCAACAGCCGGAAGTACGAGCAGCTCCAGGTCCGCGGAAAGGGATTCATCTCCCCGGACCTGTTCCAGCTCAGCAACACGATCTCCAGCAACCTCCTGCCTCTGGACTACGAGTCGCTGGTGCACCTCGAGTCGTATTTCTTCGAGGGCAAGCTCGACCTGTGGGACCAGCTGTACCTCACCGGCGGTGTCCGCAACGACGCGTCGTCGACGTTCGGCGCGTCCGTGCGTCGAAACTGGTTCCCCAAGGCCAGTACTGCCTGGGAAGCGTCCAAGTATCTCGGAATCCGCAGCGGCCAGGGCATGCTCAGCTACCTCAAGCTGCGCGCCGCCTACGGCGAGACCGGTCGTGAGCCCACTCCATATCAGGTCTTCAGCGGGTACGCGGTGGGACAATTCGGCGATGGCTGGACCACGGGGCTCAACAACGCGCAAGCCGGGAACGCCGGCATTGCGATTGCCGCCGCGAAGGGCCAGACCAGACTGAAGCCGGAACGGAACAAGGAGTTCGAAGCCGGTATCGATCTCGCCTTCTTCGACTCCAAGGTGGACCTTGGCGTCACGATCTACGACGCCAAGTCCAGCGACGTGATCCTTTCCCTCCCGGTGCCGCCGTCCACCGGCTACTTCAGCCAGGTGCAGAACGCCGCCGAGATGACGAACAAGGGCCTCGAGATCGCGCTCAACTGGCGCGCGGTGACGACCCCGGCGGTCGCCTGGACGTTAGGCGCGCAGTACGCCAGGAACAAGAACAAGGTCACCGACCTGCGCGGCGCCGAACAGTTCTACCTGGGTGGCACGTTCAACGGCGGCATCAAGACAGGCTATGCGCACGGCGTCTTCATCGACTGGGACTTCGGCCGCTGCCGGTATTCCGCCGCGTCCAACGTCATCGACGACTTGGACGTGAACGCAGCTTGCACGGCCAGCAGCGCACCTGACGGCGCCTTGTACATCGGTGCCGACGGGTTCCCGATCTTCGATCCCGAACCGCGCGTGGTCGGCGACCCGAATCCGGACTGGACCGGCAGCCTGACGTCGAGTCTGAACCTGTGGGGCAAATGGAACGTCTCAGCGCTGGTTGATTATCGCAGCGGCGGGCAGATCTTCAACGGCACCAAGGGCGCGCTCCTGGCCTTCGGCGCCCACAAGACGAGCGAGATTCGCGGTGAGTCGCGCACGTTCGGTAAGGACTGGCTGCCTGGTCCGACCACGGGTCCCGGCGCCGGCCAGGCCGTCGTGCTCGATGAAGACACGTGGTTCGGCAACCTGGGCAACTGGTTTGTCGGCCCGGGCTCGCAATTCATCGAGGACGGCACGTTCCTGAAGCTGCGTGAGCTCTCGGTGAGCTACAGCCTCACTGCGCCCTTCGTGCAGCGCGCCGGCTTCTCCACCGTCGACATTCGTCTTGCGGGGCGCAACCTCTTCACGCAGACCGACTACACGGGCATCGACCCGGAGTCGAATCTCGGCGGCGCCACATCATCGCGTGGCAACGAGTATTTCAACAATCCGCAGTCCCGTTCCGTGGTCCTTTCCTTCGCCTTCAACCGCTAACCACAGGAGCCAACGACAATGTCTCGAATGAAGACACTGCTGGTCGCCGGCGCCGCTGTGGCGGCCACCGCCTGCTCGGACTTCCTGGGCGGAGAGAAACTCGACTCGGACCCTAACCGGCCGACCTCTGCGCAGGCGGCCCAGCTGTTCACTTCGATCCAGGTCAATTCGTACTACGTCGTCGGCGGCCACGCCGCGCGGGTGCTTGCCATGTGGATGCAGCAGATGGCAGGGACCGATCGGCAGTACCGTGGCTACGACCAGTACTCCATCACCGAGGGTCTCTTCGGGGAGTACTCGGCTGCCTACACGGGCGGCGGGCTGATCGACATGCGCGCCATCCAAGCCGACGCCGAGGCGTCGGGCAATCGTGTCCTCGGCGGTATTACCAAGGTTTGGGAAGCACTGGCAATGGGCTTCCTGGCGGACATGTACGGCGATGCGTCGTACAGCGAGGCCGTCGACGGTGACAATCATCCGACGCCGATCCTCGATCCACAGGCGGACATCTACGCGGCACTACAAACGGTGCTGGACGGTGCGATCTCTGACTTGTCCTCCGGACAGGGAAGTGTCGGAGCGCTCGACCTGTCCCTTGGTGGCGACGCGCAGGCGTGGATCAAGGTGGCACACACCCTGAAGGCGCGCCTCTACCTACATACGGCGGAGGTTGGAGGGACGTCGGCGTATTCGGCGGCGCTGGCGCAGGCCCAGCTGGGCGTCAGCAGTACGGCGGGGGACCTCAACGAGTACCACAGCTCCGCCGCTGGAGAGGAAAACATCTGGTGGCAGTTCATCGCCCGGGACCGCGACAGCTACATGCGGCCTGGCAAGTTCCTCGTGGACCTGATGGTGGCGCGCGGCGATCCACGCGTCGGAGATTACTTCCAGGAAAACGGGAACGGGGGTTACGGTGGCGCTTTGCCGGGTGAGGGCCTCAACACCGACATCCACTCGAACCTGGGCCTGACGAGGCTCGACCCTGCATTCGCGCAGCCCATCCTGACGTATGCGGAGAACCAGGCCATCATCGCCGAAGCGGCCTATCGGACAGGCGACCAGCCTCTGGCGCGTTCGGCCCTCAACGCACTGCGGGACTCCTTATGGAACGGGCCTCCGGTCAGTGCGAGCCTGTCGGGGGCGCCGCTCCTGACCGCAATTCTCGAGGAAAAGTACATCGCGCTGTTCCAGAACTATGAGGTATACAACGACTGGAAGCGCACCTGCTATCCAAACCTCACGCCAGCCAACCAGTCGGCCGGCGGGAACATCCCGGCCCGCTTCACGTACCCTGTGGCGGAGCGGAGCTCGAATCCGGACAACATCCCGGTCACGGGGGCACAGCCCCGCCGGAATGCGAACGACCCAGTGACCGCGACGTCAGTTGACGGCTCGGCCTGTATCGGACAGAAGCCGTAGCTCAGGGCAGAGAGCAAAGAGCGGAGGGCAGAGGGAGTAGATTCCCTCTGCCCTCTGCGTTACCCACACAGATCAGCGAATGAGGCTCCGTACAGCATCCTGCGTCAGACTGATCGTCCTTGCGCTGGCGGGCGGGTGCTATCGGCTGACTCCGATCGAAGGCGCCACGCCGGACACAGGGTCGGAGGTGCGTCTCTCTCTCTCGGATGAGGGGTCCGTCCGCATGGCCCCGCTGATCGGGCCACGCATCAGCGCCATCGACGGGCGCTCCATGGAGGCGACTGACACGGCCCTGGTCGTGGCCGTCCAGGCAGTCGTGGCGCAGGGCGGGCGATCGATGCCGTGGAGCATGGAACGCCTGACGGTGCCGCGCAGCGCTGTGGCGTCGATTCGTACCCGCACGCTCGACCGCAAGAAGACGTGGATCGTCGCCGGTCTTGGCGTCGTCGGTGCGCTCGCGTTAGGCGATGCGTTCGGATTGGGTACCGGATTCGGCGGGTTTCTCGGTATCGGCGGCGACGGCGGGAAGCGGTGACCTGACCCGGCCGCGACGCTCGCGGTGCCGAGTCACGAGTCACGAATCACGATCTTTCGGAAACAGCGGCTCTCCCTTCGAAACGCCCCACCCCGTGGCGTCGAGCGTCATGAGGTCTCCAAACCGCTGAGCGCGGAGTTCGCCCGGCCCACCGACCTGACGCCAGATCAGCCCCGCCTTTTCCGGCATGAACGGCTGGAGGAGCACGGCAAAGCGAGCGAGCTGCCTGACGAGCGATGCCAGCGTCTCGTCCAGCGCCGCCGCCAGCGCCGGATCCTTCGCCTGCTTCCACGGCGCCTGACGGTCCACGTACTCGTTCCCGCGCGCCACCATGCGCCACACGGCCTGCAGGCCCTCGTGCAGCAGGTAGCCACGACCGCCGTCCATTGCCGCATGATACGCCGCGATATCGGCCGCGTCGGCCGCGTCGACCGCCGTGCGCGGGCCCGCCGGCACGGTGCTGTCGCGATAGCGCTCGACCATGGCGATCGAACGGCTGACCAGGTTGCCTAACGCGTTGGCGAGGTCGGCCGCGTAGCGTTCGTCGAACCGCTCCCAGCTGAAGTTGCCATCGGTGTCGAACGGCACTTCGCGCATGAGAAAGTACCGGAAGGCGTCCGCACCGTACCGGCCGGCCGCGTCGCCCACTTCCAGTTTCACGCCGGCCGACTTGCTGAAGCGCTCGCCCCCGAAGTTGACGAACCCGTGCGCCCACACGCGTCGTGGCAACGGCAGTTCCGCGGCCTGCAGCATGGCCGGCCACACCACGCTGTGCAGCCGGTTGATATCCTTGCCAATGACGTGAAGGTCGGCGGGCCAGCGCTCACGCCACGAGCCGTCGGGATAGCCGGTGGCCGTGAGGTAGTTCGGCAGCGCGTCGAACCAGACCCACGTTCCCTGCGTCTCGCCGTTCGACGAGGCGATTGGGAATGGAATCGCCCAGGTCAGCTTGGAGCGCGTGATCGAGATGTCCTCGAGGCCGCTCGCGATGAGCGCGAGCATCTCGTTGCGGCGCGCTTCGGGCTGAATGAAGTCTGGTCGCTCGGCGTAGAGGCGCTGCAGAAACCCGCTGTAGCGGGAGAGCCGGAAAAACCAGTTCCGCTCCTGCGTCCACTGAAGGTCGCGGGTGGGATGCAGCACGCATCGACCGTCGGCGATCTCGTTCTCGCGCTTGAACAGTTCGCAGCCGACGCAGTACCACCCCTCGTATGTCCGTTCGTAGAAGTCGTCTGGCGAACTGGTGTGAATGCGCTTGATCAGGGCGCGCGCGCCCGCCTTGTGCGCCGCCTCGGTGGTGCGAATGAACTGGTCGTATGAAATCCCGAGGCGGGACCACATCGCGCGAAAGCGCCCGGCGATTTCGTCCACGAAGTCCTGCGGTGAGACGCCCTTCTCGGCGGCGGCCTGTGCGACCTTCTGCCCGTGCTCGTCCATCCCGGTCAGGAAATGGACGTCGTCGCCCGCCAGCCTGCGATACCTGGCGATGACGTCGGCGCCGATCTTCTCGTACGCATGGCCGATGTGCGGATCGCCGTTGGCGTAGTCGATGGCGGTCGTCAGGTAAAATCTCCGCGCCATCAGTGATCCCCTGCCTTATCGCCGCTCCCCGGCTTGCCGCCGCCGTCTCCCCGGTCCTGCGGGGATCCGGGAGGCTGATCGGGGCGCTCGCCACCAGTGCCGCGATCGGGTCCGCGATTCCGGCGCCCACCGCGCCGACCTCGACGCCGGCGGCGCCGCTCGGGTTGCGCTCCCGCGTCAGGCGCCTCCGTCGACGCGTGACCGCCTTCGTCATCGTCTGCGTCATCCGACTCGGACGCGGAGGTGGCGTCAGCGCCCTCCTGTCGCCCCACAGGGTCCGTCGGCGCCACCGGAAGCTGCCGTGAAGTCGACACTCGCGGCGAGTCCGGCGACCTCGGAACCCACGCCGGGAGCTCCACGGTGTCCTGCAGTCGAATGACTTCCTCGGAGATTCCTTCCAAGTGAGAGGCGAACGCCTCCTCTTCTCCGGTCGGCTCCTGAATTCGTTCGCCGCCGCCTCCTCCCATCTCGACGCGCAGATCGGCCAGCGCCAGGATTCGTGTCTCGCCGTCTTCCCCGCGGAGCGTGACGCGTTCGCGGAAGATGTCGTTGACGAGCACCTTCTCCTGGCCTTTCGTCGTGGCGACGACTTTCCCTTCCTTCGGGAATCGCTTGCGCTGCTGCACGTAGAAATCGTGCTCGTACCGCAGACAGCACATCAGGCGGCCGCAGGCACCCGAGATCTGGCTGGGATTGAGTGAGAGCCGCTGGTCCTTGGCGACCCCCAGGTTCACGGGACGGAGTTCGGGAAGCCAGGACGCGGAGCAGTACTCCCGGCCACACCGTCCGATGCCGGAGAGCCGCTTGGCCTCGTCACGCACGCCGATCTGCTTCAACTCGATCCGGGTGCGGAACGCCGAGGCCAGTTCGCGGACCAGGTTGCGGAAGTCGACGCGCTTGTCGGCCGTGAAGTAGATCGTGAGTTTGCGGCGGTCCCATCGCCACTCGGCGTCCGTGAGCTTCATCGCGAGGCTGTTCGCGCGGACCCGTTCGGACGCTTTTCTTCGCGCCGACTCGTCCTGCTCGCGAAGTTCACGGAGGCGTTTCACATCATCGGTCGTCGCCAGCCGCCGGGCGACTTGCGAAACGGGCGTTTCTCCCGGGCCATGGCTGACGCCTTGTGCGCGCGTCTGCGCCAGGTCGCCGACGGCATGCACGTGCCCCAGGTCCTCGCCCCGGTCAGCCTCCACGATGATGGCGGACTTGACCGCAGGAGGATCCTCCCCTTCCCAGAGGAAGAATTCCTTGCGATTGCCCTTGAAGCAGACCTCAATCAACACAAATGGGAGATGGGAGATGGGAGAATCGAGATGTGAGATGGGAGACGTGAGACACGACCCCAGCACTTCGGCTCCTGGACGCAGGATACTCACACGAGCGCGGCGGGGGCCACTGAGCGGCGAGGGGAGTCTGGGCGAGCGTTCAGTGGGATCCGGATGGCAGCGGGATCGAATGGCAGTCTATCTCAATTCTCCCATCTCCCATCTCCCATCTCCCATCTCCCATCTGTCACTCAGCCCACTGTCCCATCCGCAGGAACTTCTCCCTCCGCCGCCTCACCAGCTTGTCCGGCTTGTGGCGTCGCAGGTCCTCGAGGTTCCGGATCAGGGATTCCTGGAGTGCGGCCGCCGTCGCCTCGTGATTGGTGTGGGCGCCGCCCACCGGCTCGGGAATGATCTCGTCGATCACCTTCAGGTCCTGCAGCTCGGGGGACGTGATGTGCAGGGCCGAGGCGGCGCGCTCACGCATCTCCATGCTCTTGCCGTCCTTCCAGAGAATGGCCGCGCACCCCTCGGCCGTGATGACGGAGTAGACCGCGTTCTCCAGCATCAGCACGCGGTCGGCGACGCCTAACGCGAGCGCGCCGCCCGAGCCGCCTTCGCCGATCACCGTCGCCACGATAGGCACCTGCAGCCGGCTCATCTCGAACAGGTTTCGCGCGATGGCCTCGGACTGTCCACGCTCCTCGGCGCCAAGGCCGGCCCACGCGCCCGGCGTGTCGATCAACGTGAAGACCGGCACGTGGAACTTCTCGGCCAGCTGCATCAGGCGGAGCGCCTTGCGGTATCCCTCCGGGTGAGGCATGCCGAAGTTGCGCCGCAGGTTCTCCTTGGTGTCTCGCCCGCGCTGGTGACCCATGACCATCACCGTCTCGCCCTCGAGTCGCGCCCAGCCGCCAACGATCGCAGGGTCTTCGCGGAAGAGCCGATCGCCCGCCAGCTCGATGAAGTCCGTGAAGCAGAGACGTATGTAATCGAGCGTGAACGGCCGCCTGGCGCTCCGCGCGACCTGCAGGCGCTGGAGTGGCGACAGGTTGCGATACACCTCCTGGCGGAGCGCGGTGAGCTTCTTCTCGAGCGGAGCGATTTCCTCTTCGACGTGGATCTGCTGGTCACCGGCGAGCTTCTTCAGCTCATCGATCTGCTTTTCGAGCTCGAAGATCGGTTTCTCGAACTCGAGGGTCGGGGTGGAGGCCACTTCAGCCGACCCTGACCAGCTTGACTCGCTCCGAGCCGAGCAGCGCCCGGAGCTCAGCGAGGGCCGCACCGTTTGCGGCGACTTTCAGGCTGCGTGATCGAAGGCGTGCGGCGCTGCCGGCCTGGTCCTTCCAGCGGACTTCCACCGGGGCTGATCCGGGATGCGCGTCGAACACCGCCCGGACATCCCTGAAGACGTCCGGCATCAGGTCCCCGGAAGCGGTCGCCGGGTCGTCCGATGTTCGAGGAGTTGGCGCCAATTCGATTGATACGGCTACCTGGCCGCTCACCCGAAGCTCCTCGAAGCGCTGCACCGTCTCGACGATAAACGTGGGATTGTCGACCCCCTGGTCGCGTCGCGGGTAGCCGCCTCGAATCAGCATCGGGACATCAGTCAGGACCCGAGGCGACAGGGCTGCCCAAGCTTCCGGAAACACCAAGATCTCCGAAGATCCGGAGAAATCCTCGACTGTCAACCGGGCGAACTCCGCTCCAGTTCGCTTGGACACCTGTTTCTTGATGGCAGTGACGACTGCCCCGATGGATACCGCCCCCTCCTCCCACCTCCCGAGCTGCGCAACCGTATGCGTGGCAAACAGCTCGCACTCGGCCCTGAAGGGCTCCAGGGGGTGGCCGGAGATGTAGAAGCCAAGGATCTCCTTCTCCCGGGTCAGACGCTCGCCCTCGGTCAACGGGGCGAGGTTGGGGAGGGAGGCGGATTTCACAGCTCCCGTCTCACGTCTCCCATCCACTGGCTCGATCGCGCCGAAGAGTGACGCTTGACCGGCCTCCCGTTCAGCCGCTTTCAGCGACGCCTCCTGAATCGCGGTGTCGAGGACGGCCAGATACTGCGCCCGATGGCCGTCGAGTCCGTCGAGGGCGCCAGAGTGGATCAGAGCCTCGAAGACCCGCTTGTTGCACAGCCTCAGGTCAACCCGTTCGGCCAGGTCGTAAACGTTCTCCAGCGGGCGCTCGCGGCGGGCGGCGAGGATCGAATCGATCGCGCCTCGCCCGACGTTCCGGATGGCTCCGAGTCCAAAGCGGATCCGTCCGTCGCCCACCACGGTGAATTTGTATCCGGACTCGTTCACGTCAGGCGGCAGGACCTCGAGGCCCATCTCCCGCGATTCGTTGATGAACTTCACCACGCTGTCGGTGTCACCGATCGCCGACGAGAGAAGCGCTGCCATGAAATCGGCTGGGTGATGGCACTTGAGCCACGCGGTCTGCAGCGAGATGATCGAATAAGCGACCGAGTGTGATTTGTTGAAGCCATACCGGCCGAACGTCTCGATCTGGGCGGCCAGCTCCTCGATCACGCGCGCCTTGTAGCCGCGGGCGATGGCCTTCGCGGTGAACTTTCCGAGCTCTTCCTGGATCAGGTCCTTGTCCTTCTTGCCGACTGCTTTGCGAAGCACGTCGGCTTCGGCCAGCGAAATGCCGGCGAGCACCTGGGCGATGCGCATCACCTGTTCCTGGTAGGTGATGACGCCGTAGGTAGGCTCGAGAATCGGGCGCAGCTCCGGCAGAGCATACGTGACGGGCTCTTCGCCTCGCTTGCGTCGCTGGTAGACGCGGTGCATGCCGGCGTCGAGTGGGCCGGGACGCATGAGCGCGCTCGAGGCCACCAGGTCGTCGAAACGGTCGCAGCGCATGGCTCGCAGCATGTCGGTAGCCAGCGGCGACTCGAACTGGAATACGCCGACGGTGCGGCCGAGACGGAGCATGCGATACGTCTCGGGATCGGCGTTGTCGATCTTCGCGAGGTCGGGCAGTTGCCCGGTTCGCGTCGCGATCGATTCCAGCGCGTCATGAATCACGGTCAGCGTCGTCAGGCCGAGGAAGTCCATCTTGAGCATCCCCGACTGTTCGAGCGCGGTCATGTCGTACTGCGTGACGATGACGCGTGAGTCGGCGGCGTTCCCATTCTCACGTCTCCCATCTCCCATCTCACGTCTGGTCTTCACTTCCTGCGTGAAGACGGGCACGTAGTCATCCAGCGGGCCCGGCGCGATCACCACGCCTGCCGCGTGAACGCCGGTATGACGTGAGAGGCCTTCGAGCGCGATCGCGTAATCGAGGAGTCGGCGGTATCGCTCGTCATCGCGATACAGCTTGGCCACCTCGCCAACCTTCTCGACGGCCTCCTTCACCGTCAGCGAGTAGTTAGGCTGGTTCGGAATCAGCTTGGCCAGGGCGTCGGTTTCGGCCGGCGTGAAACCAAGCACGCGCCCCACGTCCTTGACCGCGGCGCGGGACTTCAGGGTCCCGAACGTGACGATCTGCCCGACGGCGTCCTTGCCGTATTTCTCCCGGACGTAGTCGATCACTTCGCCGCGGCGCTCGAAGCAGAAGTCGACGTCGATGTCCGGCATCGACACGCGCTCCGGATTCAGGAAGCGCTCGAACAGCAGGTCGTAGACCAGCGGGTCGACGTCGGTGATGCCTACCGCATAGGCAACCAGTGAACCGGCGGCCGACCCTCGTCCCGGTCCCACCGGGATCCCGCGCTCCCGGGCGGCGCGGATGAAGTCGGCAACAATGAGCAAGTAGCCGGCATATGCCGTCTTCGTGATGACGTCGAGCTCATAGTCGAGGCGTTCCTGAACTGTCTGCGGCAGTGGGTCGCCGTACCGGGCCTTGGCGCCTTCCATCGACAGCCTGACGAGGAGTTCGTTCTCGCTGGTCGCGCCAGGAGGGAGCGGGAACGACGGCACCGAAACCTGCTTCGATAGCGTCAGCGAACAGCGATCAGCGATCAGCAGGGTGTTCTCGAGCACGTCTGGACGCGTCGGGAAGAGTTCGGCGATCTCGAGGTGACTCTTGAAGTACAGTCCGCGATCGTATCGCATGCGATCGCGGTCCTCGCGGTCCTTCCCCAGGCCGATGCAGAGCAGCACATCGTGGGCGTCGTGGTCTTCCGCCTTGAGGAAGTGCGAGTCGTTGGTCGCGATGACCGGCAGGCCCAGTTCGGCGGACAGCGCGAAGATCCGCTCGTTGAGCTTCTCCTGCCCTTCGCTCCGGTGCGCCTGCACCTCAAGGAAGTACCGGCCCGGGAACCTCTCGGCGTACCAGGTGGCGGCTTCGCGAGCCGCTTTGTGCCGGTCGGCCAGGAGATGAGACGCCAGCTCGCCGGCCATGCAGGCCGAAGAAACGATCAGGCCTTCCCCGTACTGTTCCAGGAGCTCGCGATCGATTCGGGGTCGCGAGTAGAACCCTTCCGTGTAGCCGAGCGATGTGAGCTTGACGAGGTTACGATAGCCCGTGCGATTGGCGGCCAGGAGCACGAGATGGAAGTAGGGCTTCACCTCGGGACCGGTCCGCCCGCGCTGCCTGCGGTCGCCAGGGGCGACGTAGGCCTCCATGCCGATGATCGGCTTCAGGCCGGCCTTCCTGGCCCTATCCTGGAACTCCCACGCCGCGTGAAGGTTGCCGTGATCGGTGACGGCGAGGGCGGGCTGCTCGAGCTCGAGTGCCCGGTTGATCAGGTCACCGATGCGGTTCGCCCCATCCAGCAGGGAGTATTCGCTGTGGCAGTGAAGATGGACGAAACTCATCGCGAACGAAACTAGCGCGGCAGCAGGAAGCCCGCAAACCTTGCGTTTTGTTAAAGCATTGCCATTAAATCGGTTGAGTCATGCGCAGCTTTCCGGTTCGGCGTGTCATTCGATGGGTCTTCATTGGACTCGGCGCGATCGCTGCCGTGGTCGTTGCCACACCCCTCGGCCGCTATCTCATTCGGGCGGGATGGGAAGAGGCAAAGATCCTGAGCCGGCGCGAGCGAATCGAAGACGTCATCGCGAATCCCCGCACGAGTGAGTCGCTGAGAGACCGACTCCGGCTGGTCGCGGCCGCACGGCAATTCGCCGTCGATTCCCTTGGGCTGTCGGCTGGAAAGAGCTTCACGACGTACGCGCAGCTCGATCGAGACACTCTGGTACTGGTCCTCTCGGCCGCCTATCGAGACCGACTGGAGGCGTATCGGTGGTGGTTCCCCATCGTCGGGAGGCTGCCGTACAAGGGTTACTTCAGGGCCGAGGATGCCCGTCGCGCGCGCGAGGATTTCGACTCACGCGGGTTCGACACGTATCTCCGGCAGGCGTCGGCGTTCAGCACGTTAGGCTGGTTGAATGACCCATTGTTGTCCACGACGGTGCGTGCCGACACGAGCTGGCTGGCCAACACGGTGATTCACGAGCTGTCGCACAATACGCTGTTCGTCGCGGGCGACGCGGAGTTCAGTGAGTCTTTCGCGAGTTTCATCGGGGCGCGCGGTGCCGAGGCGTTCTTTCGATCGCGCAACGCGCCCGAAGCCGCCGCGGCGGTGGCGGAGGACTGGGCGAACGACCAGGTCCTCGGGGAATTCTGGGAGCAGACGGCCAAGGCCCTCGATTCGGCGTACCGCGCCTGGCCCGGGGACAGCGCGGCGCGCGTAGTCGCCCGGGATTCAGTCTACGCTCGCGCCCGTCGTGTGCTCGTTGACAGTGTTGGCCCGCGGTTACATGGCGTGAACATGGAAGGCCTCGCCACGATCCAGCTCGACAATGCGGCGTTGCTGGCGCGCCGCGTCTATGCACAGCGCCTGGACCTGTTCGATTCGGTCTGGGTGCGGAATGGTCGCAACGTCAGGCAGACGATCGGCGCGGTGCGAACTGCCGTGCGCGATTCACCCGATCCATTTGGTGCCCTCGAGCGTCTGCTCCGCCCTTAGCTCTGGATACGTCGAATGTTCACGAGCTTTCGGTACGCTCGGTGGCTTGAGCCATCAGGACGTGCCGAAGCGCCGCTTCATTAACTCGCGCAGATCCAGGCGCGCTGGCGGTTCCACAGCGGACGGCAAGGGATCGTCGAACTTCGGCACAACGCGCTGCATCGTCTCGCGTACGCCCGGATCGATGAATCGGGAGAGCTGATCGATCGTGTAGTCGGCCCCACGCCTCGTGGAGTAGGCGTT
>Ga0209108_10000063_pt1 | contig 45259 bp, 40 predicted proteins | sample Rifsed10ft1_FD_184003 | JGI IMG/M metagenome (GOLD analysis project Ga0209108, IMG submission 184003) | Soil microbial communities from Rifle, Colorado, USA - sediment 10ft 1 (version 2) | ecosystem: Environmental > Terrestrial > Deep subsurface > Rock core/Sediment | place: Rifle, Colorado...
GCGGGACTTGGGGCTGGCCGAAGACCTGGCGCAGGACGCGCTCGTCGCGGCTCTCGAGCAGTGGCCCGAGTCCGGCATCCCCCGCAACCCGGGCGCGTGGCTCATGTCGACCGCACGCCGCCGCGCCATCGACCATTTCCGCCATCGCGGAATGGCCGACCAGAAGCACGAACAACTGGGGCGTGAGTTCGACGAGAGCCAGCCTGACACTGCCGAGAGCCTTGTGGGCGATATGGATGACGACATAAGCGACGACCTGCTCCGCCTGCTGTTCATCGCCTGCCATCCCGTTCTTTCGATCGAAGCGCGCGTGGCGCTGACCCTGAGACTGCTCGGCGGGCTGACGACGACGGAAATCGCGCGAGCCTTCCTTGTCCCTGAGCCAACCATCGCCCAACGCATCGTCCGGGCCAAGCGAACGCTGGCCGAGGCGCGCGTGCCGTACGAAGTACCACGCGGCGCCGATCGGGCGGCGCGGATTACGTCGGTGTTAGGCGTCATCTATCTCGTTTTCAATGAGGGATATTCAGCAACCGCCGGCGACGACTGGATGCGGCCGGCGCTCTGCGAGGATGCGCTGCGGCTCGGCCGTATTCTTGCCGGTCTGGCGCCTGACGAGGCCGAAGTCCACGGACTGGTAGCGCTCATGGAAATCCAGGCATCGCGTTCCCGGGCCAGGGTCGGTCCCGGCGGTGAACCGATACTCCTCATGGACCAGGATCGGGCGCGCTGGGACCGGCTGCTCATCGGCCGCGGCCTGACCGCATTGGCTCGCGCCGAAGCTATTGGCGGCTCGTTAGGCCCGTACGCGTTGCAGGCGGCCATCGCGGCGTGTCACGCCCGCGCGTTGCGGCCCGAGGACACCGACTGGCCGCGCATCGTGGCGCTGTACGACGCGTTGTCCGAGCTCACGCCGTCGCCGGTCATCGAACTCAACCGCGCGGTCGCCATTTCCATGGCTGATGGACCAGCGGCGGGACTCGACGTGGTCGCGTCACTCGTTGACGAGCCATCACTACGGGGGTATCACCTGCTTCCAGCCGTTCGCGGCGACCTGCTCGTCAAGCTCGGGCGATTGGGTGAAGCGCGCAGCGAGTTTGAGCGCGCGGCGTTCCTCACCCAGAACACGCGCGAACGACATCTCCTCCTCGAGCGGGCAGCGGCGTGCCAGCAATCCTAGGCGTCGCGCAGTACACTGGCCGGATCGATCCGGGCCGCGCGCCGGGCCGGCAGCCAGGCGGACACGCCTGCGGTCGCCGCCAGGACCAGTGCCGCGCCAACCATGGTTGGCACGTCGCGCGGGCCGAGGTCGTACAGGAGCGCGCTCGTGAACTGCGTCGCCCACCAGTTGACGAGTGCCCCAAGTATCAATCCGCCGCCGACAAGGACGGCAACGCGCGCGAGGACCATTCGGACCACGGCGGCCGGCGTCGTGCCCAGAGCCATGCGGATTCCGAGGGCCTGGGGGCAAGCCGGTGACAGGCCGCTCAGTAAGAGGGTTTCGCGCGGGCGTGGGGACTGGGGTCCAAGCCTCGAGCCTGTCAGAATCTTGTGAATCCCCTAATCGCCGGACCCAAAATCGCCTAAAGTTGTGGTGCTGGTTACCAACCCGATGGAGTCTGACTCGATGCTGACTGAACTGCGTTACGCCCTTCGCTCGCTTTCCCGGACTCCGGGTTTCGCGCTCGCTGTCATGCTGACCCTGGGACTCGGCATCGGCGCCAACACGGCCATCTTCAGTGTGGTACGCGGCGTGCTCCTGCGCCCGCTGCCCCATCGCGACGGGGAGCGGCTGGTCTACCTGCGCCAGTCGATCAGCGGCCCGGGCGGGGAGAACATCCTCTTCTCGGTTCCGGAAATCCTCGACTTCCGCAACGCCTCGAAGACGCTGCAGGGCATCGCCGAGTACTCGCAGATGGCGTACACGCTGCAGGGCGAGGATGACGCGGTGCGGATCAGCGTTGGCCTCGTGACCGGGAACTACTTCCAGATCATGGGCCTGTCACCGATCCTCGGCCGCGCGCTCAACGACCGCGACGACGGGACCGGCGTGCCACCGGTGATGGTGCTGACGCACGAGTACTGGCAGCGACGCTTTGGCGGGGACTCCGCGATCATCGGCAAGATGGTCCGTGTCGACGGACGCAACGTGGAGGTGGTCGGGATCGTGCAATCGGCGCCGACGTTCCCGAATCGCATGGACGCGATCCTCAACATGGTCATCTCGGAGCACCACACCAGCGCGATGATGGTGCACGGGCGCACCCATCGCATGACGGAGATGATCGCGCGGCTGGCGCCCGGCGCCACGGTGGAGCAGGCGCGCGCCGAGGTCGCGACCATACGCCAGCGGGTGCAATCGGAGTTCGTCGATTCCTACGATCCGGGATCGGGCTACCGCGTCAGCGTCATCCCGTTCCGCGAAGTGCTGGGAGAGCGCGCGAAGCTCACGCTCTGGCTGCTCATGGGCGCGGCGGCGTTCGTGCTCATCATCTCGGCGGCCAATGTCGCCAATCTCAGTCTCATGCGCGCGGTGCGCCGGGAGCATGAGCTGATGGTTCGCGCCGCGTTAGGCTCCGGCGTGGCGCGGCTCCGCCGGCTGCTGCTGGTGGAGAACCTGGTGCTCGCGTTCGCGGGCGCCGCGTTCGGACTCATCCTGGCTCGCATCGGACTGGGCCTGCTGGTCTCGCTGGCCGAGCGGTATTCGGCGCGGGCGAACGAGATCCGCCTCGACGGCATGGTGCTCGGGTTCACGATGGCCGTCACCGTGGCGGTCGCCATCCTGCTGGCCTACGCCCCGCGTCTCGCCAGGGAAGGACAGATCGGGGCCTGGATTTCGCAGGGCGTGAACCGGATGAGTGGAAGTCTCCGTCGCCAGCGTCTGCAGCGCGCGCTCGTGGTCGCACAGGTGGGGGTCTCGGTCATCCTGCTGACGTGCGCCGGCCTGCTCACGCGTACGATGCTCGAACTGGCCGACGTCGACGCCGGGTTGCGTGCACCCGAAGTGCTCACCATGGAAGTGCCGCTGTCAGCCGGGCCGCGCGCCGATGCCGAGACGAAGGCATTGTACGATCGCATGAAGCTCGAGATCGGGGCGATCCCTGGCGTCACCGAGGTTGGACTTGGTTCGACCATGCCTTTGCGCGCGGCAGGCTTCCAGCTGGAAGTGAAAGCGGAGAACCGACCCCTGGCGACTGGCGAACCGATGCCACGCGCGGAGTTCCGCACGGCGAGCCCGGAGTATTTCCGCGCGGCTGGAATTCCGCTCAAGAACGGCCGTGAGTTCACGAGCACCGATCGCGACAGCGCGGCTCGGGTGGTCATCCTCAACGAGACGCTCGCCAGGCGACTCTTCGGCGACAAGGATCCGATCAATCAGCGCGTGGCGTGGACCGGCGATGTGTTGCGCTTCATTCCGGTGAGTGGTGACTGGCGCACCGTCGTCGGAATTGTTGGCGACACGAAGGACGGCGGGCTCGATGCGGAGGTCGGGCCGGTGATGTTCCTGCCGTTCGCGCAGGAGGTGGCATTCACGGGCGGCCTGGTCATCCGGGCCGAACGTAACGCGGCGGGCCTGGTGCCGGCCACGACGCGCGTGGTGCGGAGCGTCGCACCGCAGGATCCGATCGAAAACGTGCTTACGGTGTCGCAGATCCGGGACCAGAGCGTGGCCCCACGGCGGCTGAATGCGGCGCTGGTCTCCTCATTCGGCGGGCTCGCTGTGCTGATCGCGGCGGTGGGGATTGCCGGCGTGCTGGCGTTCTCCGTGAGCGCGCGCACGAACGAGATCGGCATCCGGATGAGCCTCGGCGCCGACAGCGGGCGCGTGCAGCGCATGGTCCTCATGGAAGGCGGGACCCTGCTCGCGATCGGCCTGGTCCTGGGCGTGATCGGCTCGCTGCTGGCCACGCGATTGATCCAGGGACTGCTGTTCGGGGTAACGCCTAACGATCCTGTGACGCTCGGAGGCGTCGCGGTAATGATGGGGTTGATCGGTGTGGGAGCGTGCTGGCTGCCGGCGCGGCGCGCAGCGAAAGTCGATCCGGCCGTTGCAATGCGCGGGCGATGAACAAAGGCAGCAGCGTACTGCTTGCTGCTGTCAGCTTGCTGCCAGTCCTCTCCATCGTTGATTGGCGGTGAGCCGGCACCCGTCCCGTCAGGGAGCACTGGCAGGAAGCAGGCAGTCAGTGATAAGCAGCCTCCAGCAATGAACGAACGTCGCTTTCAGCTCACCTTCGGCCTGCTGATCCTCGCCCAGGCCGCGCACTCGATCGAGGAGTACGTCGGTCGGTTGTGGGAGACCTTTCCACCGGCCCGGGCACTGACCGGCCTCGTCTCCCCGGACCGGGAGTTCGGGTTCCTGGTGATCAACGTCGGGCTCGTGACGTTTGGCGTGTGGTGTTTCCTGTGGCCTGTCTCCCGGCGCTGGCGCGCGGCAACCGGCATCGCCACGGGCTGGGGGATCATCGAACTGATCAACGGCGTTGGGCATCCACTCTGGTCGCTGCGCCAAGGCGGCTATACGCCGGGCGTTGTCACGGCATCGATCCTCCTGGTGCTGTCCCTGGTCCTGCTTGCCCAGCTGCGGCGCTGACAGGAACGCGTGGCGCACATATACCCGTTGCGGCCCTGCTAAGAGACCGCGCTCCCGCGCCGATCCCGTCGCCATGCCGCCGCGTCCTATCTCCCGCCCGATGCGGTAATTGCCGGCGAGTCCTTCGCGTAGTGCGGTCGCTACGTCGGTCATCGGGAGTGTCGGTCGCGAAAGGAACGAATGTCGCGCCTGACCCAGGGTCACAGCGCTACGACAACAACCGCCGGCGGTAGCTGACACGGCGCCCCCCACGTAACTTCGCGCCGCTCCAGATCGGACTTCTTCCCGACCGCCCGTGAAGACCCTTCTGCAATTCGTCTACGAGCACGAACGACGCTTCGCCGACCGCGTCTGGCTCACGCAGCCGATGGGCGGCGGGGTGATCCTCGAAATCACGTGGACGCAGGCGATCGACGAAGCGCGCCGCATGGCCGCCTACCTGCGCGACCGCGGATATCCTCCGGGATCCCGGATCGCGATCATCTCGAAGAACTGCGCCTGGTGGTTCCTGGCCGACCTCGCGATCTGGATGGCCGGTCACGTGTCGGTTCCGGTGTACCCGACGCTCACCGCCGACCACGTTCGCGCCATCCTCGATCACAGTGATGCGCAACTGGTCTTCATCGGTAAGCTTGACCAGTTCCCCTCCATGGAAGCCGGCATTCGGCCCAGGATCGACCGGGTCGCGTTTCCGCTGTCGCCTTCCGGAGCGGGGGTGTCCTGGACAACCGTCATCAACCTGACGCAACCCCTTTCCGGCCAGCCGGACCGCGACCTCGATGAGCTTGTGACCATCATGTACACGTCGGGAAGCACGGGCGCGCCGAAGGGGGTCATGCACAGTTTCCGGACGATGAATCACTCGCGGGCCATCTGCGACATCGCCGGCATTCACCGCGACGACCGCTTCCTGTCCTACCTGCCACTGTCGCACGTGGCCGAACGCGCTCTGCTGGAAACGACCTGCTTCATGGTCGGATTCAGCGTCTGGTTTGTCGAAAGACTGGAAACGTTCGTCCAGGACGTGCAGCGCGCGCAACCGACCGTCTTCGGCAGCGTGCCGCGCCTCTGGATGCAGTTCCAGGCCGGTGTCTTCGCCAAGGTGTCCGCGCCGCGCCTCGCGCGCTTGCTGCGTCTTCCGCTCATCAACCGACTCGTCAGGCGGAAGATCCTGCAGGGCCTCGGTCTGTCAGACACGCGCGTCGCGTTCTATGGATCAGCGCCGAGTCCAATCGAACTGATCGACTGGTACCGGTCGCTGGGACTCGAGCTGGTCGAGATCTACGGCATGACGGAAGGGTGGGCGTACTCGCACATGGGGCGGGTTGGCCACCTCAAGCCCGGCTGGGTCGGACCGCCCGTGCCGGGTGTCGAGCAGCGCCTGACGAGTGAGGGCGAGGTGCTGGTGAAGACGCCCGGCCTGATGCTGGGCTACTTCCGGTCGCCGGAATGGACCCGCGAGATGATCGATGACGAGCGCTGGCTGCACACCGGAGATCGCGGGGAGATCGATGCTGAGGGAAACCTGCGCATCACCGGCCGGGTGAAGGAGTTGTTCAAAACCAGCAAGGGGAAATACGTGGCCCCTGCCCCGATCGAGAACCGGCTGCTCGCCTTTCACGGAATCGAGCAGGCCTGCGTCTCGGGCGCTTCGATGCCACAGCCCTATGCGATCGTCGTGCTGTCGAAGGCAGCGCGCGAGGCCGACGCCAACGGCATTGACCGCGCCCTGGCCGCGTTACGGGACGAGATCAACGCATCGCTCGATCCGCATGAGCGGCTGCACACCATCGTCATCGCCCGCGAACCATGGACGGTGGAGAACGGGCTCCTCACGCCGACGATGAAGCTCAAGAGAAGCGCCATCGAGGAACGGTATGCACCGTACGTGAAGGCGTGGTACGAGAGCGGGGAAGTAGTCATAAGAGCCAGCTGAGTTGTTAGGGCTGGGTGCCAGGGCGAGTCGCTGGGACTGGGGCTGGGGGCTGGGGCTGGCGCCCTTAGGGATTGTCAGACAATAACTGATTGATTTGTCGCTTCCGCGCTGTAGTTGGTGGTCCGTGACCGCGCCACGCTCCGCACGAAGTATCGCGCGTTGCGACCGACGTTGACGGAACGGTCGCGAGAGGGTCCGCACGCTCGCCGACGCGTTGCGGACGCTGGGCCACGGCGTCAGCCACACGCTCGTCGCGAAACTGCTGGCCGACCTGGGCTACAGTCTGCAAGCCAACGAGAAACGGCGGGAGGGCACGAGCATCCGGATCGAGACGGGCAATTCCAGTACCTCAATGAGCAGGTCCGGCGCTTTCGGCGGCGCCGTCAGCCCGCAATTTCGGTCGATACGAAGAAGAAAAAACTGGTCGGGGACTTCAAGAACGGCGGGCGCGAGTGCCGCCCGCGCGGCCAGCCGGAGCCGGTGCGCGTGCATGATTTCGTCATCCCCGCGCAGGGCAAAGCGATTCCTCACGGAGTGTATGACCTGCGCCGCAACGAGGGCTGGGTGAGCGTCGGCATCGATCACGACACGGCGAGCTTCGCCGGGAACGCCATTCGGCGCTGGTGGCACGTGATGGGGTGCGTCGCCTATCCCGACGCGACGGCAGTGCTCATCACGGCCGACGCTGGCGGCAGTAACGGCGCCCGGCTCCGGCTCTGGAAATGGGAATCGCAGCAATTCGCAAATCGCACGGGGCTCGCGATTACCGTCTGTCATTTTCCGCCCGGCATGAGCAAATGGAATCGCATCGAGCACCGGCTGATCTCGCACATCGCCATGAACTGGCGCGGCGCCTCAACGGTTACGACGTTAGGCTGTGCAGAGGTTCCTTAGCACCAGCTCCAGCCTCAGCAAATGGTCCTAGCACCCAGAACTAACAACTCAGCTCGCCGTTGCGCGAAGGTATTCCTCGCAATCCCTTATGCCGTAGACCATTCGATCCCACCGAGCGTCAGGCATTGCGAGTGGCGCGCGTTCAGCCAGGATCCATCGCGACACCTCGTCGGCGCGACGCGTCAGGCGGCTGGATTCCTCGAGGTCCGGCGTTCGCGCCACCTCCACCCGAACGAGCCCCATGAACGGGTCGTGCGACGGCGGTTCCCGAAGGCGAAGGTACCAGCTCAGCACCCGCGGCCCCCACGTCCGCTCGATGATGAACACGCTCGAGCGCTCACCCTCCCGGAGTTCGAGCACTGCCGCCAGGCCCTCGCCCGGCGCGTAGATCGTGTGGTGGCTTTTCACCACGCCCGTACAGGACGGAGACGCCGAGGACTGATCGCCGTGTGGCAGACCCCCGTCGACAAACAGGGCGTCTCCCGTCGAGCGCACCCACGACTCGGCAAGGTCCTGTTCGAGTCGTTCGCGATCGCGCTTCACCGCGTCGACCGCACGACGAAGGAGCTCCAACGGATGCCCCGAGACCTCGTCCTCAGGTTCGAGCGTGTCGCGAACATCCAGTCCCGTTGCCTTGATGTCTCGTCGGGTGTCGGGCGCCAGGAGTCGGAGCGGTGCGTAGAGTCGCGTCTCCGACAACGACCCGGTTCCCCAGGTCTGCATCCTGCGATTGACGCGGACCCGAATGACAGCGGCGGTGCGGCCAGCGACAATCGGAATCGTGCCCGCGTAGTCGACGACGTGGCTTTTCTGCACGCCGTCGAGAAACGCCTGGAATCCAACCGTTGGTTCGCCGGCAACGGCGATCGCTTCGAGTCTCGTTCCCTCCGCGACGACGCAGTCCCGCATGCGGGGGGGATCCATGACCAGCCCGCTCAGGTCCAGCGATGGCTGAGGTGCACCGTCGCCAAGCGGATGCGCGAGCGCCTCGCGCACTGCTCGCCCCAAATGGCGCAGTGAAAGCGTCTGTGCCATCAGGCTATGATGCCTGAAGCCCGAAGCCTGTAGCCCCGAGCCTCAACTAACCCCGATGTCCCAGGCCTGTTCGAGGTCGTTCCGCGAATACGCCCTGAAGGCCGTCAACGTCTGTGTGCGCTCGATTCCCTTCACTGCCGGGAACTTCTCGGTCACCACCTCCGCGATCTTCTGGTACTCCGGGACTTTGACGATGACGACGAGGTCCCATTCGCCGGATACGGAGTAGACCTCCTGGACACCGTCGATGCCGGCAATGGCTCGCGCCGTCTCGGGGATGCGCTGCGGGTCAGCGCGGACCAGCACAATGGTGGTGATCACTGATTCGTGGGAAAGGGAGGCACTTGGAGCAACCAGACGCCGGCGAGCCGGTCGCGGGTGTCGATATCCAGCAGCATGTCACGCGCAATGCGTACGGTACGGACCTGTCGTCCATGGCCCAACCTGAAATGGATGGTACGCTCCGCGTCGTCTGACTCCGCCGCGACCGATATGTCCACTTCGACGGCCGAGAAGCCCGTTGCTCCGCCATCACGACCGACCTTCACTCTCACTGACTCGATCTCCGCAGGCGGCTTGAGATCGGCGCGCCTCTGAACCGTGGGCCAGACGGCCACCTCGACACCGCGGATGTGTTCGTCCGACACATCGAGTATAAGCCATGAGCCGTCGCTCCCTTCGACATCCACGCTCAGCGTACGACCGCCCGCAGCCCCCTCGACCTGCGCGGTGAGGATGTCGGTGTCCTCATCCCATCGGTAGTCGACTGGAGCCGGAGCACCAGCCCAGTGTTCGATTCGTACCGGAATGTTCACAACCCCTCCTGCGTGGCACCGAAATAATGGAGACCTTTCGGCGCGTCCGCACCATCTCCCTTACGCGCCCGGCATCACGGGAACGCAAGGAGCAGACGAGCTGTTCCGCTAGCGCCGTTCCAGGTATCTCATCCACTTGCACCGGGCAAGCGCGGGCACAGGAGCGATAAGCGTGAACCTGGAACGGCGCTAGCGGGGAATCATCGCTTCGCGGAGCTTGACGATCCGCCTCACGCCTTCCACGACCGCCTCCTGGGCGGCCGCGTACGAAAGTCGTATCCACCCCGGCGTTCTGAACGCAGCGCCTGGTACAACTGCCACGCCGTGCTCCTCAAGCAGCCGAGCCGCGAAGGCCGAACCGGCATCCTCGGCGGCGGGATTCGTGTCCCGAACGTCTATGAACAGGTAAAAGGCGCCGTCAGGTGGCACCACAGCCGGCCCTCCCGGAGTCCGCAGGACCTGTAACGCCGCGTCGCGGCGACGACGATACTCGGTCACCATACCAGCGATTGCCGCCTCAGCTTCGCCGCGCATCCGGAGCGCTTCCAGTGCGGCATACTGCGCGACCGTGGTGGCGTTGGAGGTCGTGTGCGATTGCAGCGCAACAAGCGTCCTCGTCACCGCGGTGTTGGCGATCGCCCAGCCGATCCGCCAGCCCGTCATGGCAAACGACTTCGCCATCCCATCGACGACGACAATGCGTTCCCTGCTCCGGGCAACCGAGAGCAACCCGGCGGCAGGACCATCGTAAGCGATGCGCCGATAGATCTCATCGCTGATCACCCACCAATTGCGTTCGGCGGCCAGGCGCACGAGATCGGCGAGTTCGCCCGCCGTGTAGACCGATCCAGTCGGGTTGCACGGCGAATTGAGCATCAGGCCGCGCGTGCTTTCCGACGCATGCCGCTCCAGCTCGTCGGCGGTAACCTTGAAGCCCCGTGATGCTTCCCCAAACACCGGGACCGCCGTGGCACGCGCCAGGTCGACCATTTCGTAATAGCTCGTCCAGGCCGGAGTCGGGATCAGCACCTCATCCTCTTCGCCAAAGAGCGCGAAACACGAATTGAACAGCGCCTGCTTGGAGCCGGTGGTGACCACGACGTCAGAAGGGGAAACCTTTTCACAGCGGTTCAATTCGTTGGCTGCGTCAGCAATGGCCTGGCGGAGCGTCGGGATTCCTTCGACGGCGGTGTACCTCGTGGCGCCTTCGTCAAGCGCCCGCTTCGCCGCGCGCCGAATGAACTCCGGCGTGTCGAAATCGGGCTCGCCCGCGCCGAGGTCGATGATTTGACGCCCCTCGGCCTTGAGCGCTCGCGCCCGCTGGGAAACGGCGATCGTCGCCGATTCCCTCAGCTGCGCCACGTTGCCTGACACGGTATGCGTCGACGTCATGAGCCTCGGCGGTGGATCTGGCGACAGGATGCCAATGGAGGCTCCTGCTCGACCTCGCTATACTTGGTGTCCCACTGCGCGCTAAGGTGTCGCCGCGGGGGCACTTTGACAACGGATGAGACCCAATGGGCGAGCGGGAGAACCGCGAGACGGCCACGGCGCGAAGCCTCAGCGTCGTGCATTACATCGAGCGGGACCAGGACGCCGCCGCCCGGCTGGTCGCCGGACTTCTCGAGCGCACGGTCAGGGCGGAGGAAAACCCCGGTTTGTTGGCGGTCCTCCCAACACCAGACGACTCGCTGTCCTTCTGTGAGGCCGTTCGGGTGTATCGGCAAGGCGAGGGACGCTCGTTGACGCCGATCACGTCGGTCGCGCGTGGGCACCGGCTGCTCTCCGCCGGTGCGACCGCGATCGCCGGCGCGCCTTCAGACATCGCTCGGCTCATCGGGGATTCCCGCCTGGCACTGTCGAAGTTCCGCACGCTTGCGCTCGTGTGGCCCGAGGAAATCCTCCCTGACGAGGAGCAGCGCGGTTTCCTCGAGAGCATCATCGGCGAAGTACCGCGAGCGGCGGAACGCATCGCCATCTGTTCCGCTCGCACGGCTGAACTGGCGCAGTTCCTCGAGCGTTCGATGTGGAAGGCGCGTGCCGTCGACCATGCGGTCACTGCGCCGACGGCAAGCGGGAGCGTCCTCCGCGTGGTCGTGGCCACGCCGTCTGAACGGGTTCGCGCGCTACGAAGCGTGCTTGACGCTTTCGATCCGGAGACGGCCATCCTGCTGACATTCTCCGACGAGAGTGAGGCGACGGCGCGCGACGCGGCGGCCCTCCTGGGATCGGGTGGAGACCTCCTGCGCGTGAGCCGCGGAGTCCCGGAGGGGCACTTCAGCCTGTGCATCATCTTCGACGATGTCCCGACCGCGGACGCGATCACGGCGGCGGCAGCGATCGCGCGCGAAGTGGTGGCCATAGTCCGTCCCTCACGCCTCGCCGGGTTGCAGAAGGTCGCGAAGAATACGACGCCGCTGAACTGGACGGGCGCGCTGGCGAACGCGCGTTCCGCGCACGACAAGTTGCGGGACGAGATTCGCGGCACGGCGAGTTCCGGCACGCACCTCCCGTGGATACCAATTGTCGAACCGTTGCTCGAAGGGCTCGATTCCGTCGAGGTCGCCGCGGCGGCGCTCGCGCTGCTCGACCGTGAGCGTCGCAAGGCGAAGCGTGCCGCAACGGTGACGCCAGCACCGCCCGCGCCCGCGGCCGAGCGGCCACGTCGCGAAGGACGTCCGGGGAGCGTTGGTTCGCCTGCTGGAGGCCGGCGAGACGATTCCGCCGGCGACCGAGGCGGACGGGGGTTTGCCAAGCGCCCTTCGGGTGCGGGCGGCGGCTTCAGAAAGCGCGACGATACGGAGCGCCGTGGTCCGCCGCGGGATCGCGGCGAGCGCCCTCGACGCGACGATCGTGGTTCAGGGCGTGAGGGTCATGGTCGCGACGACCCACGTGAGCGTCGCGGTCGGCCTGACGAAATCGAACGCGTTCCGCGCGCGGCCCGCGAAGGGCGCGAATGGTCGGAGCGGAGCGAGCGCTTGCGTCACTCGCGCCGAGGTCCCCGCACTGGAGGCGCTGAATGAACATCGCGCAATTCAGCGGCGGCTGGATTGAAGTGGTGGCCGGCGTGATGTTCAGCGGCAAGTCGGAAGAGTTGATGCGACGGGTCCGGCGCGCGATGATCGCGCGCAAGCGCGTGCAGGTCTTCAAGTCGCACCTGGACAGTCGTTATGCGGGCCTCTTCGCCGTGTCGAGCCACGACGGGCGGTCAGTGGAAGCCATTCCGGTGGATTCGTCGTCGCAGATTGCGCAGCGGATCGACCCCACCGCACAAGTCATCGCGGTTGACGAGGCCCAGTTTCTCGACAACGGTATCGTGGATGTGGTGACGTCGCTGGCGTCGCGAGGGCGCCGCGTGATCCTGGCCGGCCTCGACACCGATTTTCGCGGTGAGCCGTTCGGGCCCATGCCTCAGCTCATGTCCATCGCCGAGATGGTAGACAAGTTGAGCGCGATCTGTGTGCTCTGCGGAGCGCCGGCAACGCGAACGCAGCGCCTGATCGATAGCGAGCCGGCGGCGTGGGACTCCCCGACGATCATGGTCGGTGGGCGGGAGGCCTACGAGGCCCGGTGCCGCGCCTGCCACGTCGTGCGGCCACGGGACGAGGCCCAGCGCGAGTTCTTCCGGCCATTGGAGAACACGGCTCGCTCCAACGGAGCCTGAAAGCACGAGGCCGCGGCTGTGCGCCGCGGCCTCGTGGTCCGGGAGTTCCGCCCGCTCCTTAGAACACCTGCGCCCAGTGACGTTGCGTCACGCGCACCAGGATCGCCGAACCGTTGAGCGCCGACTCGACCGCGCACTTGGAGTAGAACACGTCCTGGTTACCGGTCATCCAGCTCAGGGGGTCAGTCAGCGTCATGTTCGCCGCGAACACCGCGCCCTGGATCTTGGCGGTACCGTTGCTCTTCAGGATGTCGTCACGGACGATGACGATGCCGGTGAACTCGAACGTGCCGTTGATTTCGAAGTCACCGTTCACGAGCAGGATTCCCTGCCCGTAGCCATTGCCGTTGAGATGGAGTGAACTGGCGGAGTAGATGATGGGGAAGTAGCCGTAACAACCGATCACGGTGCCCGGGCGATTAGGCTCGCCCCAGTTGTAGTCGAGGGACTTGTCGCAGGTCGTGGCAGTTCCCGTGGGAAAGATGTCACTGCCGAAGTTGCCGCCCGCAAGCTTGATGTCGGCGTTTGAGGTGAGCGTGTTCCACGACTCCGAACCGTACCGCACATATGTGTTCGAGTCGGCTGCAGCCGAATCGTAGGCGACAGCCGGGGTCGACCCGATGTTGCTCGGGTTGTAAGTCACGGTGGCGGTGGGCGGCACGGTAATGGCAGGAACCGTCGGGCTTGGGGTCGCGTTGCAGTTCGTCCACCCGGTCGGGTTCTGGTCATCGCCATCGACCATGGCGCTACCCTGCACCCTCACGTTGCCCGCCGCCGTGATCGCACCCTTCGGATTGATGGTTGGATACGCGATGCGCACATAAGCGCTGGTCTGGCGTCGCGCCTCCAGCGCTTTCACGCCGATGTTCGCCCGCCCTTCCGAAACCACCCAGAACGTGTTGTCCGTCAGTCGCGACACCTTCACCCACGCGGTGTCGCCGGCAGCGATGTACACCTGGCTGGAATCGATCGAACCGATCGGAAAGTTCTGCTGCAGGTTGCGCGCCCGATCCCAGTTGGAGATCTCGCTGTTCAGACCGTATTCGGCGACGGCAAAGCCGCGCTGCTCGACCAGTGCGTTGCGCGTGCCACGGTATTCCTGGTTGGACGTGAAGTACATGCCGGACATCATCACGGCGAGCACGACGACGCCAAAAAGGGCGGTGATGAGGGCGACACCGCGGCGCTGACTGTCAGCGCCGGGCTCGGCCGGCGCGACGGGATCGATTCCGCTGCTGTTGAGCATCTACGACCTCACTTGAAGTTGCGGATCGCTACCCGCATCAGGACGGAGTCTCGAAGGGCGCTTCCATTGCGTTCCGTGATCGCCGAAGTGCCGGCGTTGGTGCGGAGGTAAACGTCGACACGGGCAACGTCTTTCTGGTTCGCCATGTTGGTGACGCGAACACCGAGGCTGTCGTAGTAGCGAAACTGGAGGCCGCTCGGGTTGGCGTCGCCCGCCTGGAACGGACGATACGGTCCGGCCAGCGGAGAAGCGGCACCCCACGACCCGCCCGAGTACTCATCGAGACCCAGGTACCACGAGCCGCTCGTCTCCTGATAGATCCGGTAGCGTACTGGCCGCGTGAACCGCACCACCGCGCCCACCTTCACCGAATCAGGCAGTGCGGCATCCAACCTGTACCGCATCCGTTTCTTGGTCGCGGGTGGGTCGAGGACCGGGTCGGTGTACGGGCCCCCGGGGCAGGCAACGGAATTGTTGTCCACATCGATGATGGTCCGCATCTCCCACAAGTCGTCCTCGGAACCCTTCAAGTCGTTCTCGTTGTACAGGAACACCGTGTCACCGACCTGCGGCCGTGTGACGAACGTGCTGAGCGTGTGGTGTGCGAGGTTGACCGGCGGCACCCAGATCTCGTCCGTGGCACTCCGGGCGCAGATGATCGAGGAGCCGATGTAGGCGCGAAGGAGGACTGTGCTCTCACTCATCGACAGGATGTCGCCACCGGAGCTGGAGATCGAACGGAGCTCGGATGGCAGCACCGAAGCGCCAAGTCGCAGTTCACGCTTGGCGCCCGCGGTCAGCGACGCGTCCCTGTAGTACTGCTGTTGCTTGACCATCACCCGCGTCAGGGCGCCCCCAACGATCGCCAGCAGCAGCATGGCGACCAGCAGCTCAGGGAGCGTCAGGCCGCGACGGCGCGCGTTCAGGGCCGGCATCAGTCGCGACATGGAATGATGCTACGATAGACGAGGGCCCGGATGCGCGGCGTGAACGTGACCGAGTCGGTCAGGATCTTGATGTCGTTACCGTCCGCAATGCTCCACCGCTCCGTCACACCAAGCGACGTGAGGGTGCCCGTCTGAGTGCCGGACGGGGCCAGCGCCTGGCACCGGATCGACGCGACCGAGTCGATGCGGGACTGCACCATCAGCGCGGCGGTTTCCTGCTTGGTCGACGCCTTGAACTGCTTCGTCAGGGTCATGGAGAAGCCGGCCATGCCAAGCAGTCCGAAGGTCAGGATCATCATGGCGACGATCACTTCGATGATCGTCACGCCTTTGCGGGCGCTCGTGGCCCGGCGCGGTTTCATCCGCATGCGCGTCGTCATAACGAGCAGTTCCGGGGCATGATCTGCCCGGCCGTTGTGACGCACACCGAATCGCGGCGCGAAGTCCCGACGATCCAGAATTTCCCGGTGGTGGCCAGGCGCGGTGTCGCGAATCCCCGCATGTCGAACGTGATCGCGGAATCGGTTGCCGCGACCGAGACGTTGTAGAGGGTCGAGAAACTCTTCATCGGCACGACCGTCGTGGTCGCCCCGGCATTAGAAGTGACCACCGTGACCCACATCTGGTTGCCGCTCAGCCACAGTGTCGCCGTGCGACCCTTCTGCACCGCGGCGGCGCGAGCGGTTGCGATGGCGGCCGCTATCTCCTCGCGTGCCGCACTGAGCTTGTTGCGCTCGACAAGGCCGGAGAACTTGGGGATGGACAACAGCGTCAGCATACCCACCATCACCACCACGATGAGCATCTCTGTGAGGGTGTAACCCGGGCGCGACCGAAGCACGATTCTCCCTGCTTTCGAGTGGTTGGTACCAGAGACCCGGCACCACGCTGAAGGCCGCCCTCCGTGTCGGGACGGTTGGCTCTCGTTGACGACGAGCCCAATCTGGGTTGGTAACGCTGGTGCAAGTTCAATCACCACAACTGCTTGACTCTGTTTTCTTCACCTCAATTGCGAACTCGCTTCGAGCCATCGTCACGCTCAGGTACGATCCCGTCACGCTACGCTCGGAAGCAGCGACCACGTGCGGGTTCAAACGCAGGCAGTGCCCGCACACGCCCTCGGATCGACGGGTTGCATGATGAGTCCGGGACCGGCCAACCGCCGGTACCGGCATGACCCGAATCGTCACTAACTGAGGATGGGCAACGGGGGCGTGACCCTTCTGGCGCGTTGTGAGTCATCGTTGAGCACGCCAGACACGCTCGAGAAAACCATGAGCATCATCGCGGCCCTGCTCCCAAATCAGGACCGGCTTCGCCGCCTCCAGACTGCGATACGAGGCCGCCACCAGATCGCGCTCTGCTCCGATTGGGGCGCATTGCACCGACTGTGCGAGACGCAACCCATCTCGACGGCGGTGTTCGATCTGTTTGCGACCGGAGAAATGGGTCTCGAACCGGTGCGTCAGCTACGGCGCCTGTTCCCACGCCTCATCACGGTCGCGTACGTGTCGACAGGGAATCACGACCGGTTTCGCGACATTTTCGACGCGGGTCGAGCCGGAATCGACGGGCTGGTCATCGCTGATCGCGACGACTCACCGGAGCGATTCGCCACCCTCCTCGAGCAGGCGGAGGCGCGCAGCGTGGCCTCCAAGCTCAAGGTGCTGTTCGCCGGCATGCATGCCCTGGTGCGGGACGCGGTGCTCATTTCGGTGACGCGCGCGCATGAGCGGCTCACACCCGAGGTGCTGGCACGGTCGCTGTCGCTGGGTCGCCGGGCGCTGGTCCGCAGGCTTTCCGACGCCGGATTTCCACCGCCCCGCCGGCTCATAACGTGGGGACGCCTCATCGTCGCCGCCCAGCTCCTCGAAGACCCGCTCCGCTCAGCGGACGCAGTCTCCCTGGCACTCGACTTCCCGTCGGGCAGCGCCTTCCGCAATACGTGCCAGCGTTATCTCCACTGCACACCCTCTCAGCTTCGCCAGCGCGGCGGCGCCGAGTACGTCATCGCGGGATTGATGCAGGACGGCCCCCGGAGCGACGACGAGGGCTGAGGCTCAGCGGCCGGCATGCGCCAGCCGCAGGAATTCATCCCGGGTCTTGGCATCGTTGCGGAATGATCCGAGCAGCGCCGATGTGATGGTCATCGAATTCTGCTTCTCCACCCCGCGCATCATCATGCACAGGTGTGATGCCTCGATGACCACGCCGACACCGAGGGGCCGCACCGATTCCTGCACCGCCTCGGCAATCTCGCTCGTCAGGCGCTCCTGAACCTGCAGCCTCCGGGCGAACATCTCGACGATTCGCGGCAGTTTGGACAGGCCGAGAATCCGGCCGTTGGGGATGTAGGCAATGTGAGCCTTGCCGAAGAACGGCAGCATGTGGTGCTCACACAGCGAGTACAGTTCGATGTCGCGAACCATGATCATGTGGTCGTGGTCGTCGGCGAAGACGCCCTGGCCAACGGCATCCCGGAGCTCGACCTCATAGCCACGCGTGAGCCATGTCATCGCTCGAGCCACCCGATGCGGGGTGCGGGCCAGGCCAATCCGTGACGGATCTTCGCCCAGGAGTTCGAGCTGCCGTTTGACCAGGCTCTCGTACTCGACGCGGCGTTCGGTGGTTTCGAGGTCAACGGTCATGGGAGATTCGAGATGTGAGATGGGAGCTGCGAGATGGGAGGGCGCTCATCCAAGATAGCTGTTCAGCAGCCAACGGCCGATCGACAGGCGGCTTGCCATGCTGCTGTCTCCTGTTTCCTGCTTCCTGTTGCCTGCTTCCTGTTGCCTGTTTCCTGCTCTGTTTCCTGTTGCCTGCTCTGTTTCCTGTTTCCTGTTTCCTGTTTCCTCCCTTCCTTGCTCCTCGTCGCCCTCACCGGAAACATCGCCAGCGGTAAGACCGAGGTCGCCCGAATCTTCGCCGACCTCGGCGCCACGGTGATCGACGCCGACGAACTGTCGCGGGAAGTCGTCCGGCCGGGCACGCCCGGGTTGGCGGCGATTGTCAAACGCTGGGGCACGCGAGTTCTGCTCCCCGACGGCACGCTGGATCGCGCAGCGCTGCGATCCATCGTTTTTTCCAGTCCCGCCGAGCGCGCGGCGTTGAACGCGATAGTCCATCCCGAAGTCCGGAGGCGACGCGATCAGCTCGTGGAGGAGGCGAGAGCCCGGGGCGACGCGCTCGTGATCGCTGCCATCCCGCTGCTTTTCGAAACCGGGCTTGAGGGCAACTTTGACCAGGTCATCCTGGTCGATGCGCCCGACGGCGTCCGCCTTGAACGCCTGGTGCATCGAAGAGGCATCGGAGCAGCCGAAGCGAGGCGCATGATGGCGGCGCAAATGCCAGTCGCGTCGAAGCGGACCCGCGCCGACATCATCATCGACAATGACTCCACGCTGGAGGCATTGCGCCCGGCCGTGGAGCGTGCGTGGAAGGAGCTCACTGGAGACGCCGTCGAGTGAGATCCGGACTTCCGCCTCAAATGGATCGCCAATAGACTTCGCGCCGCTTCCCCTTTCCAGGAATCGTGCCGTGGCCAACGTCCCCACCGACCTGCTCTACACGCCGGATCACGAGTATGTGAAGGGCACCGATGACCCGAACGTCGTACAGGTCGGGATCACGGACTACGCGCAGGATCAACTGGGCGACGTGGTATTCGTCGAACTGCCGAAGAAAGGCGCCCAGTTCGGCGCCCACGACGTGTTCGGCACCATCGAAGCGGTGAAGGCGGTGTCCGAGCTCTTCTGCCCGCTGGCGGGCGAGGTCGTCGACGTCAACGCGCGGCTCGATGGCGAACCGGCGCTCGTGAATTCCGATCCGTACGGCGCCGGCTGGATGATCAAGCTCAAGCTCAAGAGCGCAGGGGACAAGTCGTCGCTGCTCCCGGCTGACGCGTATTCGAAGCAGATCGGCTGATCGAGGTCAGCGCTCAGAGGCCAGAGCTCCGAGGGTCGCGCAAGACAAAAAACCCCGGTCGACATGCGACCGGGGCTTTCGCTTTCAAAGTGTTCCTCCGACCTCGGAGCTCTGAGCTCGTCGCTCAGACATACTCCTCGATCGGCGGACACGCACAGACCAGGTTCCGGTCGCCGAACGCGTTGTCCACTCGCGAGACCGCCGGCCAGAATTTCCGCTCGCGAGTCCATTGGGCCGGGAACGCCGCCTTTTCGCGCGAATAGGCGTGGTTCCACGAGTCCGATACCACGACCTCCGCCGTGTGCGGCGCGTTCTTGAGCGGGTTGTCCTGCTTGTCGAGCACCCCCGCCTCGATATCACGGATCTCACCGCGGATCGCGATCAACGCATCGCAGAAGCGATCCAGCTCGGCCTTGCATTCACTTTCGGTCGGTTCGATCATCAGCGTCCCGGCAACGGGGAACGACATCGTCGGTGCATGGAAGCCGAAGTCGATGAGCCGCTTCGCGATGTCCTCCACCTCCACGCCGCTCGTGCCCTTCACGGCCCGCGGGTCCACGATGCACTCGTGGGCCACCCGCCCGTTCCTTCCACGGTACAGCACCGGGTAGTGCTCCTCGAGCCGATGGGCGATGTAGTTGGCGTTGAGGATCGCGACCCTGGTCGCCTCGGTGAGGCCGCTCCCGCCCATCATGTGGATGTAGACCCACGAAATCGGCAGGATCGAGGCGCTCCCCCATGGGGCGGCGGCCACGGCGCCTAACGACGACCGGCCCTCCTGCGGCACCACCGGATGACCGGGGAGGAACGGAGCCAGGTGCGCGGCCACGCCGATCGGGCCCATCCCCGGACCGCCGCCGCCATGCGGAATGCAGAACGTCTTGTGCAGGTTGAGGTGGCAGACGTCGGCGCCGATGTCGCCGGGGCGCGACAGCCCGACCATGGCGTTCATGTTCGCGCCGTCCATGTAGACCTGCGCGCCGTGCTGGTGCATGATGCGGCAGATCTCCGTTATCCCCTCCTCGAACACCCCGTGCGTGGACGGATAGGTCACCATCAGCGCCGCCAGGTTGGCGGCGTGCTCCTCGGCCCGCGCCCGGAGATCGGCGATGTCGATGTCGCCGTTGGCCCCCGTCTTCACGACCACGATGCGCATCCCGGCCATGGCCGCACTGGCCGGATTCGTGCCGTGCGCGCTCTGCGGAATCAGGCACACGTTACGATGTCCCTCGCCCCGCGATTCATGGTACGCGCGGATCACCAGCAGCCCGGTGTACTCGCCCTGGGATCCGGCGTTAGGCTGGAGTGACACGGCCGCGAATCCGGTGATGTCGCAGAGATCCGACTCCAGCGTCCGGAACAGCTCGCGGTACCCCTCGGTCTGCGCCTCGGGCGCGAACGGGTGGATCCGTCCGAACTCCGCCCAGGTCACGGGCACCATCTCGGCCGTTGCATTCAGCTTCATGGTGCAGGAGCCCAGCGAAATCATCGAGTGCACCAGCGACAGGTCGCGCGACTCGAGTTTTCGCATGTAGCGCAGCAGCTCGTGCTCGGCATGGTACCGGTGGAAGACGGGGTGCGTCAGGAACGCGCTCGTGCGCGCGAAACGCTCGTCGTACCGCGCGTCGATGTCGTCGGCCAGCGACGTCACCGTGAACGCCAGTGGCGCGCCGCCGTTCAGCGCCACCAGCACATCGGAGACATCGGCCTCGCTCACCGTTTCGTCGAGCGCCGCGATCACGCTGCTGCCCGAGGCTTTGCGAAGGTTGATCCCCAGCTTCCGGGCGGCTCCCATGACCTTGCCGGCCGTGCTGCCGGACAGCTCGACGCGCACCGTGTCGAAGTAATCGGCATGCTTCACGGTGTGACCAAGCTTTGCCGCACCGGCCGCGACCAGCGCCGCCATCCGGTGCACCCGGCGCGCGATGCGCGTCAGTCCCTCGGGACCGTGCCAGACCGCGTACATGCCGGCGATCACCGCCAACAGCACCTGCGCCGTGCAGATGTTGCTGGTGGCTTTCTCACGGCGGATGTGTTGCTCGCGCGTGCCGAGCGCCATGCGGAGCGCCGTCTTCCCTTGCGCATCGCGCGAGACGCCGATCAGGCGACCGGGAATGAGTCGCTTGTACTCGTCGCGCGTCGTCATGAAAGCAGCATGCGGACCGCCGAACCCTAGCGGCACTCCGAACCGTTGCGAGTTGCCGACGACCACGTCAGCGCCCCATTCGCCGGGAGGCGCAAGCAGCGTCAGGGCCAGCAGGTCCGTCGCCACGACGAGCAGGGCGTCCGCGGCGTGGGCGCGGTCCGCGACCTCGCGCCAGTCGTGAATCGCGCCGTCGGTGGTGGGATACTGCACGATGACCACGAAGACCGACTTGCCGAACTTCTTCGCCTGCGCATCGCCGACGGTCACCTTGAGCCCGGATGCCCAGGCTCGCGTCTTGATGATGTCGATGGTCTGCGGATGACAATTCCGATCGACAAAGACCGTCTCCTTCCCTTCCTTTCCTTTCACGCCGTAGGCCAGGTGTACGGCTTCGGCCGCCGACGTTCCCTCATCGAGCAGTGATGCGTTCGCGATGGGGAGGCCGGTCAGGTCGATGACCGCCGTCTGGTAGTTCAGCAGCGCTTCGAGCCGCCCCTGCGAAATCTCTGATTGATACGGCGTGTACGCGGTGTACCAGCCCGGGTTCTCGAGGATGTTCCGCTGGATGACCGGCGGCACGAGCGTGTCGTGATATCCCAGTCCGAGGTAGGACCGGAAGACCTTGTTCCGGTCGGCGATGCGACGGATCTCATTCAGTACATCATGCTCGGTCCGTGGCTCACCTATCCCCAGTGGCTTCCTGGCGCGGATTGTCTCCGGGATCGTGGCGTCGATGAACTCGTCGAGCGACGAATAGCCAAGCGCCGACAGCATCTCGTCGATTTCGGCGGCCGAAGGGCCGATGTGTCGGCGAACGAACGTATCGGGGTCGGCCGATGTCCTGGTCGGTTGCAGCGTGGTGGTCATGCGAGCCTCGGCGCGCCTGCGGCGCGTTCATTGTGAGACACGGAAAATAGTCCGGGTCCTGTCGTCAGTCAGTAAGGCTCAGGGCACCTGGCAGGATCTCCCCATTGCGCTTTGCGCCTTGCGCTAATGGCGGAACGTCCAGTCGTCGCTGCCATAGAGCTGCTCCGCCTCGTCTGCCTCCGCCTGCAGACGCAACTCATCCTCGAGCGGTGACGCATCACGCGCGCCCGAATCGACCAGCGCGCCGAAGAGCGCGTCCGCCACCGCGGCAACGGTCGGGACCTTTGCCAGTGCCTGTCGCAACGTGCCCGCCGGCAACGGCGCAGCCTCTCCCCCGGGCAGCAGCTGCTCCAGAATCGACTGGTCGTCGTCGAGCAGGATGGAGCCGTGCTGCAGCAGGGCGCCGTTCTGCCGGAGCAGCGCGCTCCCAACGAGCTTGCGACCGCGCACGGTGATCTCACCTTCGTCGGCGCGCACGAAGCACGAAGCCGACCCGGGAAGCGGCGTGCGGCCGGCCGTCGTGGCCGGTTCAGCACCGACGCCCAACGACCGAAGGGCGCGGAGCAGCACGTCATTGATCGCCGCGTACCACTCACGCACCGAGTCATCGCGTCCCAGCGCGGCGGTGACGCTGTAGGTCACTTCTCGATGGTGCAGGAGGGCCCGTCCACCGGTCGGCCGCCTGACGAGCGCCACGCCGAGCGACCGCGCGGCGTTGGCATCGACGCGACCCCGCACTGCCTGGTGCCGCCCGAACGACAGCGTGGGATCCGACCAGGTGTACACGCGCAGGACCTTCTCTCCCGTGCGCCGGGCCCGCTCCATCAGCGCGTGGTCCACGGCCATGTTCGCCGCCCCTGATCGCGGCGGCGTGACGAACATCTTCCACTTTCCGGTCAGCGGTCCACGCGCGCCGCCGGGAGCATCCATTCTCGCGGTCGTCACTGGTTCGTGGAACGATAGCGCGCGGATGACCGGGACGCATCGTGGCCCGTTCGTGCCCGGTGCCGTATCTTGGCCCGCACATGGCGATCATCGTCTTGAAGCGGTTGGCGCAGGGGCTGCTCATCGTCTGGCTGACGACGACACTGACATTCTTCCTGATCCACGCCGCGCCGGGGGAACCATTCTCCGGGTTCCTCGACGACCCGAGAGCCACCGCCGAGATGCGCGATGCCTATCGCGGGCGGTATGGATTGGACCGACCCGTCCTCGTGCAGTATGGCCGGTTTCTCGCCAGCGTGGCGGCCGGCAACCTTGGCGAATCATTCTTCTATCGTCGGCCGGTCGCGGCCGTCCTCGCCGACACCGTGCCGCGCACACTGCTCCTGATGGGGACCGCGCTGGTCCTTGGCTTCACGGCGGGAATTCTCCTCGGAACGCTTCAGGGCTCACGTGCCGGCGGGTGGTTCGACCGGCTGAGCGGTGGAGTCGCAGTCCTGGTCGCATCCCTTCCGGACTTCTGGCTCGCGATGCTGGTGCTCCTGTTTTTCGCCGGGGTCTGGCCGGTGCAGGGATTCAGTGACCCGACACTCGGGTCCACGGCTCCGTTTGCGACCCGCGCGCTCTCTGTCGTCCGGCACCTCGTGTTGCCGGCAGGGACACTCGCCCTCCTGATCACCGCCACCGTCTCGCGATATCAGCGCGCGGCTCTGATCGACGTGTTGCCGAATGCCTGGATGCGAACCGCCCGTGCCAAGGGCGTCGCCCGTCGTGGCCTGATGTTCCGGCACGCGCTCCGCAACGCCCTTCTCCCTGCCATCACGCTTGGCGGCCTCGCCATACCGGCGCTGCTGGGTGGCGCGGTGTTCATCGAGGTGACGTTTGCCTGGCCCGGCATGGGATCGCTGGCGGTCCAGGCTGTGGGTGATCGGGACTATCCCCTCGTGCTGGCGATCGTGCTGCTCTCCAGCGCCTTCGTCATTGTGGGCGCCGTGGCCGCCGACCTGGCGCACGCGGCGGCCGACCCGCGGCAGCGGCATGCCTAACGCCGCTCCCGGCTCGCTGGTCGCGTTTGCCGACGCGCCCCCGGCTCCACTGGCGCCGTGGGCGCCGGGACGGCTGGCCGGGCTCTTCCGGCGGGATCCCCCGGCCGCGGTCGCCGCGATCACGCTCGCGGTCATCGCGCTCGCTGCCCTGCTGGCCCCATGGCTCACGCCGTACGACCCGACACAGCCGCTGGACATGGCGGCCGGCGCCCAGCCGCCTTCGGCGGCTCACTGGCTGGGCACCGATCTGGCGAGCCGCGATCTCCTCTCGCGCCTTCTCTTCGGCGCGCGCGTTTCGCTTGGCATCTCGGTCGTGGCCGTCGCCGTCGCCACGATCGTGGGCACCGCCTGGGGCGCCGTCGCCGGATACGCCGGCGGATGGATCGACCGGGTGCTCATGCACGTCGTCGACGCCGGCCTGGCGATTCCGCGCATCCTGCTGTTGCTGGGCATCGTGGCGCTGTGGGGCACGCTTTCGACGACATCGCTCGTGCTGTTGCTCGGGCTGACCGGCTGGTTCGGCGCCAGCCGGCTCGTTCGGGCCGAGGTGCGCGCGACGCGCGAGCGGGACTTCGCCATTGCCGCGCGCGCGTCCGGTGCGTCCCCGTCACGCGTGCTCGTCAGGCACGTGCTGCCTCACGCGATGACGCCGATGCTGGTGGCGGCGACGCTCGGCGTTGGGCAGGTGGTGATCGTGGAGGCCGGTCTCGCCTTCCTCGGGTACGGCGTCGCGCCACCGGCGGCCAGCTGGGGAGGCCTCATCGGGGACGGACGCGATGCGCTCGGCACGGCCTGGTGGATCTCGGTGTTCCCGGGGATCGCGCTCTCCGCCACCATATTGGCGATCAACGTCCTCGGCGACCGCTTGCGCGCCGCATTGGGCGCGCACCAGCTTCACGCCCCATGACGATGCCCGGCCGGCCCGGCGCCGGCGAGCCGCTGCTGCGCGTGCACGATCTGCGCACGTACTTCCACATCGGCGGCGCGGTCGCGCGCGCGGTCGACGGCGTTTCGTTCGACATTCGGGCCGGCGAAACGGTCGGCATGGTGGGTGAGTCGGGGTGCGGCAAATCGGTCACCGCGCTGTCGCTGCTCCGGCTGGTCGATCCGCCAGGGCGGATCGAGGCGGGGTCGCGCATCGAGTTCGAGGGGCGGGACCTGCTCTCGCTCGATGAGGAGGGGATCCGTCGCATCCGTGGCAACCGGATCGCCATGGTCTTCCAGGAACCGATGACCGCGCTGAACCCGGTCTTCACCATCGGCGACCAGGTGGCGGAAGTGGCCCGGGTGCACGCGAGAGCCAGTCGGCGCGCGGCGTGGGAACGCGCGGTCGAGATGCTCAACCTGGTCGGCATCCCCGATCCGCGCGAACGGGCGAAGAGTTATCCGCACCAGCTCTCGGGCGGGATGCGCCAGCGGGTGCTGATCGCGATGGCGCTGGTCATGAACCCTTCCCTGCTGATCGCCGACGAGCCGACCACCGCGCTCGACGTCACGATCCAGGCGCAGATCCTCGAGTTGCTCGCCGATCTTCAGCAGCGGTTGGGACTCGCGGTCCTCCTCATCACGCACGATCTCGGCGTTGTCGCCGAGGTCACCTCGCGCGTGCTGGTGATGTACGGCGGCCAGATCGTGGAGCGCGCCCCGGTGCGCGAATTGTTCCGCGACCCGCGACACCCGTACACGCGCGGGCTGCTCGAGGCCATGCCGCGATTGGGACGGCAGCGTGATCGCCTGGCGGTCATTCCGGGCACGGTTCCGCCGCCGACGCACTGGCCCACCGGATGCCGGTTTCGCGATCGTTGCGCCTTCGCCTGGCCGCGATGCGCGAATGAGCCGCCGCCCGAATACCCCGTGTCGGCCGACCACGCCGCGCGCTGTCACCTGGTGGACGAGCCGGCGCGCGCCGGCGCGGTCGCCGCCGTCGATCACACGTCGTGAGCACGCGACCGGCACCGTCGCCCGCGGCTCCCCCGGCTCCCGCGCCGGTCGTCCCCGGCGTCCTGGCCGATCCGCTGCTCTCGATTCGCCGCCTGACGAAGCACTTTCCCGTCCGCAGCGGCCTCTTCGGGCGCGCCACGGGACAGGTGCGGGCCGTCGACGGCGTCAGCCTCGACGTCGGGCACGGCGAGACGTTAGGCGTCGTCGGAGAATCCGGCTGCGGCAAGACCACGCTGGGGCGCACGATCCTTCGGCTCATTGAACCCACCGGCGGCGACATCCGGTTCGACGGCGTCGATGTGCTGGCACTGCGCGGGAAGGCCCTGCGCACGATGCGTCGTAACATGCAGATCATCTTCCAGGACCCGTTCTCGTCGCTCAATCCGCGCATGACGATCGGGGCGACGGTCCGCGAGGGACTGACCGTGCACCGGCTGGCCGAGGGGGCCGCCGCCGACCAGCGCGTCCGGCAGCTCCTGGAAGAGGTCGGCCTGCGCGGCGAATACGCCTCGCGCTACCCGCACGAGTTCTCCGGCGGTCAGCGACAGCGCGTCGGCATTGCCCGCGCCCTCGCCGTCGAGCCGAAGTTCATCGTCTGTGACGAACCCGTGTCGGCGCTGGACGTCTCGGTGCAGGCGCAGGTGATCAACCTGCTCATGGATCTGCAGCGCGACCGCGGACTGGCCTACCTGTTCATCGCTCACGATCTCTCGGTCGTCGAGCATATGGCCAACCGAGTGGCCGTCATGTACCTGGGACGAATCGTGGAGTTTGCGTCGGCGACGGACCTCTATCGTGAACCGTTGATGCCGTACACCCAGGCGCTGCTGTCCGCGGTGCCCGTCCCGGATCCGGTGACCAGGCGTCGCCGAATCGTGCTCGCCGGCGACGTGCCGTCCCCGGCGAATCCGCCCAGCGGCTGCGTCTTTCATCCCCGCTGCCATCACCCGGCCCGGGACGCAGCCTGCGCGACCATCGTGCCACCGCTCGAAGAAAAGGCTCCTGGTCACTGGGTTGCGTGTATCAAGCAGCCGCCGACGATCGTAACGTGGGACGCGCAGCGGCAGGCCGGCGCTACAAAGGAACCAACGCGCCACTTGCCTGTGATAGGCCGGGCCACGTAACCGACGTCTCACGCCCACGCCCCATGCCCCGCACCCAATGACTCAACCCGAGCGCGTCTCGTCAGGCACGAGCGCCGACGTCGAGCAGTACACGAGCGACCGTCGCTTCTTCGGCCACCCGCGCGGTCTCAACACACTCTTCTTCACCGAGATGTGGGAGCGGTTCTCGTACTACGGGATCCGACCCCTGCTCGTGCTGTTCATGGCGGCGGCGCTGGCCGACGGCGGCTTCGGGCTGGACCGGCAACAGGCGTCGGCGATCGTCGGCATCTACGCCGCCAGCGTGTATCTCGCCTCGCTCCCGGGTGGGTGGATCGCCGACCGGTGGCTCGGGCTACGTCGCGCCATCTACTACGGCGCGGTACTTATCGCCCTCGGTCACCTCTCGATCGCGTTGTCGTCGGTGTTCGCGAAGCCCGCCTTCTTCGCCGGACTGGTTCTGATCGTCATGGGCACCGGACTGCTGAAGCCGAACATCTCGGCCATCGTCGGCGACCTGTATCCCGAGGGTGGCGCACGACGCGATGCCGGCTTCTCGATCTTCTACATGGGCATCAACCTCGGCGCCCTCATCGCCCCGCTGATCACCGGCGTACTTGGCGAGCGCGTTGGCTGGCACCTGGGCTTCGGCGCTGCCGGCGTGGGCATGCTCTTCGGCCTCATCACGTACCGGTTGCGGGCCGCGAACACACTCGGGCCCCTTGGCGTCCTGCCATCGGGGACGCCGCAGCAGCAGCGCACGGTCAAGCGGGCGACCATGCTCGGAGTCGGGATCATCGTGCTCGTCGTTCTCCTCGCGATGACCGGCGCCCTCACGATCGACCCCGTCGCCGTCGGGGGGCGGATGCGCGATGTCATGCTGGTCCTGGCGGTGGCGTACTTCGGGTACCTGTTCCTGTTCGCCGGACTCGATGTGAACGAGAAGAAACGGATCGCGGTGATCCTGGTGCTGTTTGTCTTCGCGACGATCTTCTGGGCCGCGTTCGAGCAGGCCCCGACGTCCCTCAACCTCTTCTCGGCCGACTTTACCGACCGCAATCTCTTCGGTTGGGAGGTCCCGATTCTGTGGCTGCAGTCCGTCAACTCGTTCTTCGTGATCACGCTGGCGCCGGTATTCGCCGCGTTATGGGTGACCATGGCGAAACGCGGCCACGAGTTGTCGAGCCCGGCCAAGTTCGCGTTCGGTCTCTTCTTCGCGGGGCTCGGCTTCTACCTGATGGTGGTCGCGTCGAACGCCGTGATCGCCGGCGGTGAAGGCACCCGGGTCTCGATGTGGTGGCTGACCGGGAGCTACCTGCTCCAGACCCTCGGGGAGCTCTCGCTGAGTCCCGTCGGCCTGAGCTCGATGACGAAGCTCGCGCCGCGCCGCTTCGTCGGGCAGATGATGGGCGTCTGGTTCATGGCCAGTGCGTTAGGCAACCTGATCGCGGGACTCGTCGGCGGGCACGTCGACCCGAACAACCTGGCCGAGATGCCGCTGCTGTTCCAGCGGACGGCGATGTCGTTGTTCATCGCGACAGCGGTGCTGGCGCTGATGATCGTGCCGATCAGGAAGATGATGGGGGAAGCGAAGCACTGATTCAGCGATCAGGGACCAGTGAGCAGCGAGAAGCGATCAGATCGAAGGCTTCGCTGTGTGCGTCGTGTCGCGCGCTGTTCGCTGCTCGCTGCTCGCTGCTCGCTGCCGCCTTACGGCACCACAAACGCCGTCACCAATCCCGGCCGCTCCCGGTTCCGCCGCACGTCGTTCGGCTCGTTCCAGAACGCGCGCGTGCGATCCTCGTTGGTGATCCGCATCCCCCACTGCGCGCCAGCCGTCCGTTCCAGCGGCACCGCGAAATCGACCCGCCAGATGCGACGGGAGCGCGGAGGCACCGCCGCCAGCAACGCCACTCCCACGGATGGCAGATAACCCGTGGTCCGGCCATAGGGTGCGTCGCCCGCCCAGAGCTTCCCTGCTTCGGCAAAGATCGCGACCCCGGCATCGCCGGTCCCGCGGATGTTGCCCACGCGCCACCGCTCCTCCAGCCTGCCCACCAGGCGCGCGGCGCCGCCGACCTCCGCATCCTCGTACCCCCGCACGCCGCCGCGAGGATCGCCTAACGCGAGCTGAAACGGCAACCATTGCCGGCGGCCGGCGCTGTACTCCAGGCTGCCGGTCACGGTGTGGCGTGAGTGGGGACGCAGGTAGAATCCGAATCGGCCGCTCATCAGGATGGCCTCCCAATCGCCTGACGACACTCGGCGTGCTTCTGCCAGAACCTCGAGTCCCGCGAACGACACCGCCGAGCCCACGCCGCCATACAGGTTGCCTGACACGAACAGTTCGTCCTTCTCCGTCTCGTGCATGGACAGCCCGCGTCCGATCGTGAACGCCGCCTGCACACCGCGTCGGATGTCCTGCGAACCCGCCAGGGCGTCAAATCCCGCGACCCGCAGGAAGTTCACCTGCCGGAAGCCGAGCAACAGGTTCACGCGGGCGGACCGGAACGCGTCATAACGCGAACGGAGCGCCGAACCGGTGTCTTGTACGAGGCCGCTGTCCGTGACCACGACCGCCTCCACATCGGGGGTCCCCCGCTCGAGGGAGATCGATCCGCCCAGGATTGCCAGATGGCCGGGAGAACCGATCCGCGCCACCGCCCCGGCGTCGATGAACTGCCGACGAACACCTAACGACAATGGTTCACGCCCCGGCGACAGGAACGGCACCAGCACCTCGACCGCGCCCCCCGCTACGCGCCACGCGCGCGGCTGCAGGTCCGTGAAGAACGGATAGGCAACCAGCCCCGTCGCATCGTATCCGTGATCGCGACGAATGGCCGTGAGGTGCATCTGCACGGGCGCAGAAAACAGCTGGAAGTTCGAGTACCGCATCTGCCACGTATCGCGGTAGTAACCCCCGTCCTTCCATCCGGCGAGCGCCGACACGCCCCGCCCGCGCACGTTCGCGCTGCCCGCCTTCAACGCGCGGAGCCACGGGTCCGTCCCCGACACGCCGATCGACCCGATTACCGCCGGTTCGTCGATGGTCACCACCTCGACACGAACGGCATCGGGCCCGTCTCGATAGGCAGTCACCGACGCGTCGGCCAGGTACGGCTGCGCGCGCAACAACCGCTCCGTTTCACGTCGCAACAGGATCGAGCACGGCTCACCCTTCCGAAACAGAATGAGGTTTTCCACCAGGCGTGCTTGCGTCGTGTTATGGAGCGTCGTGGCGAGATGGCCCAGCAACGGTGACCGCGAGAAGAGACCGCCATAAGACGGCGGCAGCGTCTGCACCACGATGTCCGTGATCAGCTGGCCATTGCAGGGCGCCTGCGTTCGCGGCTCCTGGGCACTGGACGCGCGCGCTCCGCCGAGCGCGAACCCTGCCGCGAACACCGCGGCGAGTCTCGTCAGGCGCAGCTACCTGCCCATCCGCTTTTTCAGCTCGGCCAGTCGGGCGTCGGCATCCGCGTCCGCGCTGGCGCGACGCTCGGCGCGCTTGAGATCGTTGAGCTGATGCTCCAGACCCGCCCGTTCCTCGTCCAGCGGATCCGCCGCTGTATCCACCGTGCCCGCGCGCATGCCGGAGCCCACGCCGGCAAGGGCTGCCTTCAGTTGCTCCTTCATCTCGGCGACGTCCCGATCCACGAGTGCGATCTCGTTCTCCTGTGCGGCGAGCTTCTGCTCCAGCACCGCCAGCCGCTCTGCATGTTGCGCCTCGAAACGCTCGGCCACGCGAACCGTTTCCTCGTCGCCGACGCCCTGCGCGAGTCCCCGCCGCCGACGGATCGTCTCGAGTTCGGACCGCTCCCGATCCACGCGCTTCCGCGTTGCGTCGACTCCGTCGCGCAGGTCGTCGAGGGCCAGGCGCGCGCGGACCAGGGTGTCCTTCATCACGGCAATCAGCTCGCGCCGCCCCTCGGGCGGCACGTTGCCATGAAGGAGTTCACGGAACGCGTGGCGGACTTCGTCGAACACGTTGGGATACGGACCGAGTGAAGACTGCGCGTGCGACCGAAAGGGTGGCGCGGCTGCCGATATGTTACGCGTTCACTCAGGCCCGGGGCAACCAATCCGGGGCCACTCCCGAAGGGTCGGGCCTGACCTCAGGAGGCAATGCGCCATTGCGCCTTGGCGCTCACCTGACGCAGCAGGCGATCGGGCGATTCCCGGCCAGGGAAGAGGAAACGGTCACTCACCAGATTGAGCGCCGAGCGTATCCGCGGGAATCGCTCGGAAGCCGCCTCGAACAGCGCGTCCATGCCGTACTGCTTCGCCAGGCGATGCTGCGCGGCCAGTGCAAAGCCACGTTGGCCCATTTCGTCGTAGTACTCGAGATCCGGCCCCCCCCGCCGCCAGCGCCGTTCCTCCACGCGATCCGGGAACATTCCGCCGAGCCATAGTGCGTAGTTGCCCAGGTGGGCCCGGACGAGAAACCGACGCGTGGCATCGCCGTGGTCCACATCCGCCAGCAATGCCGCGACCGTGTCGTAGACCTCGTCGTCCGCAACACCAATGCGATACGCATTGTCGCGCATGGCGAAGTGAACGACGATAGAGGCGACGTAGTCGGAGATCCCGCGATCGTGCTCTTGCACCTGCTGGAGGGCGTGGCGCACCACGACGTAGGCGAAGAGCGGCAACGAGGCATGAGCCGCCTGGCGGCACTGCACCAGAGCCTCCGGAAGGCGCGGATCGTCGAGCAGCGCATCCAGGCCGTCGCGCCGGAGTGCGTCCTCCGCGGCCGAGTACTCGGTTTCCGAACCCCGCGAGACCAGGCGCAGCGCGAGCTGCGCATCGTCGCGCGTCAACCGTTGTCTGATGTTGGCCAGGATCAAGGAACACCTCCGTGCTGCAGGCCGGCTTGTGCCGTTCCAACTTCTTTCGCCGAGGGCTCGGTCATAGGCTTGCTGTGGACTACTGGCGGCAATAGTTGGAACAGCACTTGCCGTCCCCTTCCAGTATCGGACGACTCTGATCTGTACTTGTTGCGCCGGGCGTATGATCCGCTGTTCCGCGTTGCCCCATCGCCTCCGCCGCGCGAACTTCACCGTATGTCTCTGCGGGTCTTGCACATCGACATGGGTAGGGCCTGGCGGGGCGGCCAGCGTCAGGTCTTCGTCCTGGCCCGGGCCCAGCGAGACGCAGGTCACGAACCAATCGTCGTGGCGCCACCCGATTCACCCCTGCTGAGACGGGCGCGGGCGGCCGGGCTGGCGGTTTCCGCCGTCGGAGCTGCCGGGGACTGGGACCTGCGGGCGGCGCGCAAGGTCGCGAAGCGCATCAAGACCTGGCGCGCGGACATTGTCCACGCCCATGACGCGAGGGCGCACGCAATCGCCCTCGCAGCACTCGTGGGAAAGCGGAGGATCCCGCTCATCGTCACCAGGCGCGTCGCTTTCGTGCCTCGCGGACGAATCAAGTACGGGCCACGCGTCGCGCGTTTCATCGCCATTTCCCACGCCGTCCGCGATGCGCTGGTGGCGGGTGGAGTCGATCCCGACCGGATTGACGTCGTGCATTCCGGCGTGCCAACGCCGGTGGTGGATCATCCCAGGAACTGGCGCGATGAGTGCTCATGGCCCTCCAACTGCGTTGTCTGCGGTGTCGTGGGCGCCATGACCGTCGAGAAGGGCATTGGCCTGCTCGATGAGATCGCGCGACTGATGCCTGACGCGGAGCGGCGTGCGACGCGGCTCGTCCTGCTCGGTGGCGCGTCGGCGGGCATCACCGCCATCGGAGGAATCGCGTCGATCCGCGCGGGGTTTGTCGATGAGGTCCACAAGGCAATGGCCGGACTCGACGTCCTCTGGCATCCGGCGACGTCAGAAGGACTCGGCACCGCCGTCATTGACGCCATGGCTCTGCGGGTGCCACCGGTAGCGTTTCGAGTCGGTGGCCTCCCGGAGCTGATCATCGACGGCACGTGCGGACTCCTTGTACCACCGGGCGACGTCAGGGCGTTCGCCAGCGCCGCCGCGTCGCTCGTCAGGGACGCCGACTTGCGCCGGAGACTGGGGGAGGCTGGACCTTCACACGCCGAGATGTTCTCCGTGGCACGAATGGCCGAAGGCACCTCTCGCGTCTATTTGCGGGTACTCGGCCGCGCCGGCACGCAGCACGCACCCGCCCGCCAGCAACCACGCCAGCAGCGCATGGTGTCTGAGGGAGAGCCGTAGCGGGCCGAAGCGGTGTAGCACCCGGGGTAATACACCTTCTAGGTTTCGTGGTCAGCGGGAGATAGCAGTGTCTCTCCCTCAGACATCCGCCATCCGACATCCACCATCCGTTGCTCTACATCTGTATTCCCGTCCATAACGAGGCGCCGACCGCGGGGTTGGTCCTTTGGCGCATCCGCAAGATGTTCGCCGACTTCCCCCGGGAATACGAGCTCCTCGTCTTCAACGACGGCAGCAGCGATGCGACCGCCGAGGTCCTCGCGCCATATGCCGATGCCTTGCCCGTCACCATTCTGGGTGGGAGCGAACACGTCGGATACGCGCGCGCGATCGACGCGCTGTTTCGTGCGGCCCTGAGCCGATGCCGCTACCCGCGGCGCGATGCGGTCATCCTCATGCAGGGCGATTTCACGGATCAGCCTGAGCACATCCCCGACCTGGTGAAGCGATTCGAGGGCGGCGCCGACATAGTGGTGGGCGAGCCCGCCAGCGACGCCGGTATGCCGAAGCCCGTCCGTCGGCTCCAGCGAGTGGGCCGGTGGCTTGCCCGTCGCTTTGCGCGTGTTCCGGGCGTTGACAACCCGCTCGGCAGCTTCCGTTTGTTCCGGGTGACGGTGGTGCGTGACGCAGTGCGCGCTGCCGGCGAGAAGCCGCTCATCGAAGGCGACGGCTGGGGCGCGAACATCGACCTGCTATTGGCCATGGCGCCGCATGCGCGGCGCATCGAATCGGTGCCGCTACAGCCGCGCTACGACCTTCGACCGCGTCCCAGCAGGATCCGGCCATGGCACGACGCGCTGAGTCTGTATCGCTTTGGTCGCGAGGCCAAGGCGCGTCGCCCACAACTCCGGCTGGCGGAGCCATCGTGATGCGCGCGATGATCGCGTTGGCGATGCTCCTGGTTCCGGTACAGTCGCCGCGGGCAACCGCGCAAAACGATTCCACGGCTCCCGCAATAGTGGCGCTGCCCTCGAGACCCGTACCGTTCGGCGCCGGCGAGCGCATGGAATACGTCGTGAAACTCGGATGGATGAATCCGGGTCGCGGCAGCATGGAGATCGTCGGCGTCGAAGACGTCAGGGGCCGTCCCGCGGTCCACACGCGTTTTCAGCTCAAGGGTCGGGCGCTCTTCTTCTCGGCGAACTACCTGCTGGAGAGCTGGGTCGATCAGGCGACGTTCACGTCGCTGCGGTTCACCCAGGACAACGACGACGATGCAAGCGAGAAGGACAAGGTCTACGAGATCTTCCCGGACCGGCAGACGTACCGCGTCAACAGCGGCGACGAGATGCCGTCGGTCACGGATCCGCTCGACGAGGGAGCGCTGCTGTACTTCGTGCGCACGATGGATCTGGAAGTGGGGCGGACGTACGAATTGAACCGGTATTTCCGTCCGGACCGCAATCCGGTGATCGTCAAGGTGCTTCGCAAGGAGCGCATCAAGGTGCCTGCCGGCACCTACAACACGATCGTCATTCAGCCGATCATCAAATCGAAAGGGATCTTCTCCGAGGGCGGCCAGGCGCAGATCTTCCTGTCGGACGACAAGGACCGGGTCATGATCCAGATGCGGGTGCGTCTGAAAGCGAACATCGACATCAGCCTCCAGCTCACACGACACCAGCCGGCGACGACCCCAAGCCAGTGATCCCCGAGGCCGACCTCTCCCGCCTGCGCACCGTTCCAATCGCGAAGCGGCCGAGCAAGGTGGTGGCTGGGGAGTTCGCGCATCCTCCGTCGTCGGACCGGTCCTTCAAGGCATTTCTCGATGCGCTGCCCGACATCCTGGTGGCGCGCGATTTCCGCCGTGTCGTGAGCGCCATAGCTGGAGCCGCGCGGAAGGGACGGGGCGTCGTCCTGATGCTGGGTGGCCACGTCGTGAAGACGGGGCTCTCCCCGGTCATCATCGAATTGATGCGGCGCAAGGTCGTCACCCATCTGGCCATGAACGGGTCGGCCGCGATCCACGACTATGAAGTCGCGCGCTTCGGTGCCACATCCGAAGACGTCGCCGCCGGCCTTCGCGATGGCACGTTCGGCATGGCCGAGGAAACGGGCCGGGGTCTCAACGACGCTTTCGCCGCCGGGCGCCGGGACCAACTCGGGATGGGCGAGGCGGTTGGTCTGGCGCTTTCCCGCGAGCCCGACCTGGCTCACGCGGACCTCTCATTGCTTCTCCAGGCGCATCGACTGGGCGTGGTGACAACCGTTCACGCCGCGTTAGGCGCCGAGATCGTGCACCAGCACCCGTCGGCCGATGGCGCGGCAATAGGCGACACCAGCCTTCGTGATTTTCGCCGGCTGGCGGCGGCGCTACCTGCCCTCCATGACGGCGGGGTCGTGCTCAACGTCGGCAGCGCGGTCATCATGCCGGAGGTCTTCCTCAAGGCGTTGACCATCGCCCGCAACCTCAATGATGGGCGACCCGTCGGCTTCACGACGTGCGACCTGGACATGCAGCGGCATTACCGTCCGCGCGTGAACGTGGTGCAGCGGCCGACGCTGGCCGGCGGTGAAGGCTTCGAGATCACGGGGCACCATGAGATCATGGTCCCACTCCTGGCGTGGGCGGTCATCGAGGCGCTCGAGTCGTAGTGCAGAGATGGGAGATGGGAGAAGGACGCATCGTCTCCTTCTTCCCTCGTCGAACTCCATGGTCGAGCCGACCCTACATCCCGCTGCCTGACCAGCGCTCTCTGAGTCGCTGCGCCGTTCCCGGACTGACGACCCGGATGATCAGGTAGAGTACCGCGCCCACGAGCGCGATGAAGACCGCGGCCTTCAGCAAGCCGATCAGGAGGCCGAAAAAGACCCCCAGAATGCCAAAGGTGATCTTGAGCAGGAACAGGCCCCCGATTGCGAAGAGCCCGATCATGAAAATGGTGCGAAGCATGTCCGTCCCCAGTTGTTCTGTCCTGAGCGCCCTACGGTGCCTTACGTACCTCGGTTTCAGTCCGCTGGACGATGTAAGGTCCCATCTTGTTTACGCTTGCAACCCCGCCCAGGCAATACCATAACTCCTGAAATTTCAGGAAGACGGTTATGTTGCGCTGACCTTCGGAAGCACCGGTTCTAGATTGGGCGCCCGGCCATCAATGAGCCGGAAAGTACCGTCACCACAGGCAGATGTCGGATACGCTGTACCAGATCATGGGACGACACCGTGTGGAGCCTCTTCCGGAGCGCAAGCCGCCCTGGTTGAAGGTCCGCGCACCGGGTGGAGCCAACTATATACGGCTCAAGCACTTGATGAGAGAGCTGGACCTCCACACGGTCTGCGAGGAGGCCCACTGCCCGAACGTGGGCGAGTGCTGGGAACACGGAGCCGCCACGTTCATGATCCTGGGCGACGTCTGCACCCGGAACTGCGGCTATTGCGCGGTCGCACATGGTCGGCCACCGGTGACCGACCTCGAAGAGCCGCGGCGGGTCGCGGAGGCAGCGGCCACGATGAATCTCAGGCACGCCGTGATCACGTCGGTCGATCGCGACGACTTGCCGGACTTTGGGGCCGGGATCTTCGCGGAGACCATACGGGGGATGCACGATCGCGTTCCGACCTGCTCGGTCGAGGTTCTCGTGCCGGACTTCCAGGGCGATGAAAGGGCTATCGCAGCCGTGCTGGAAGCCCGCCCCGAGATCTACAACCACAACACAGAGACGGTACCGCGGCTCTACAAGAAGGCTCGGCCCGGCGGTCGGTATCCGCGCGTGATGTCCATCTTCCGTCTGGCGAAGCGCCTCGCTCCGGACATCCCCACCAAGTCCGGCATCATGCTGGGCCTTGGCGAGACGGTGGAGGAAGTGCTGGCGGTCATGCGTGACCTGCGCGAGGTGGACGTGGACATCCTCACGCTGGGTCAGTACCTGCGACCGTCAAGCGATCACCTGCCAATGGACCGTTACTACACGCCAGCAGAATTCGCGGCGCTTCGCCGGGAAGGGATGGCGATGGGTTACCGCCACGTGGAATCGGGGCCGCTGGTTCGTTCGAGCTATCACGCGTGGGAGCAGGTGCAGGCAGCGGGAGTGGCAACGTGAGCGCAAGGCGCAAAGCGCAAAGTGCAAAGAGGAATCGGTGGCGCAGACAAAGGTGAAGCGAAAAACGGAGACCGCTGCCGGCGACGACACCACGCCGGAGCAGCGCCGTGACTTGCTGCGCTCCATGCTGCTGCAGCGCCGCTTCGAAGAACGGGTCGCCGAGGCCTACGCGTTAGGCAGGATCGGCGGGTTCTGCCACCTGTATATCGGGCAGGAGGCCGTCGGGGCCGGCGCAATGGCGGCGTTGCGCGAGGACGACTACATCATCACGACCTATCGCGATCACGGGCAGGCGATTGCTCGCGGGGTCGCACCACGTGCGATCATGGCCGAGCTGTTCGGCCGTTCGGACGGGTGCTCTCGCGGCAAGGGTGGCTCCATGCACCTCTTCGATCGCAGCCTGAACTTCCTTGGCGGGCATGGCATCGTCGGCGGGCACGTGCCGCTGGCCGCCGGCATCGGGTTTGCCATCAAGTACCGCGGCGGCGACCAGGTGTGCCTCTGCTTCATGGGCGAGTCGGTGGTCAACACGGGCGCGTTTCACGAGGCGCTCAACATGGCCTCGTTGTGGAAGCTCCCGGTGGTGTTCCTGATCGAGAACAACCGGTACGGCATGGGAACGGCGCTCGAACGCGCGTCGTCGATCCACGACATCTACATGCGGGCGGCGTCGTACGACATGCCGCGCGCGTACGTGGACGGTCAGGACGTCCTGGCGGTACGCGCCAGCACGCTCGAGGCGGTACGTCGCGCCCGCACCGAGTCCATCCCGACGCTGCTCGAAGTGCGCACGTATCGCTTCATGGGCCATTCGATGTCCGACGCTGTCTCCGGCACGTACCGCACCAAGGCCGAGCTGGAAGAGTACATGAAGCGGGATCCCATCATGGTCCTCCGCATGCGTATGCAGGAAGCCGGCGAGATCGATGATGCCGGGATGACAAGGCTCGACGAGGAACTCAAGGCGATTGTGCAGGATGCCTGGGACTTCGCGGAAGCGAGTCCGGAGCCGCCGCTCGAGAGCCTGTATGAAGATGTTCTCGTCGAGACAACCACGTGACCACGGGCAGCGGGCAGCGGGCCTCTGGCCTCTGGCCTCTGGCCTCTGGACCCTGACTTGAACTGATCATGGCTGTTGTCACGTATCGCGACGCCCTCAACCAGGCTCTCCGCGAGGAGATGCAGCGGGACGACCGCGTGTTCCTCATGGGTGAGGAAGTCGGCGTCTATCAGGGCGCGTACAAGGTCTCCAAGGGATTGCTGCAGGAATTCGGTGAGATGCGCGTCGTGGACACGCCAATCACCGAACTCGGATTCGCCGGGATCGGCGTCGGCGCCGCAATGGTCGGCTTGAGACCGGTCATCGAGTTCATGACGTGGAACTTTGCGCTGCTCGCCATCGACCAGGTCGTGAATTCGGCGGCAAAGCTGCACTACATGTCAGGCGGACAGTTCAATATCCCGATCGTCTTCCGGGGACCGAACGGAGCTGCGCTGCAGCTCTCCGCCCAGCATTCCCAGGCCTTCGAGTCATGGCTGGCGCACGTGCCGGGCCTCAAGGTCGTCTCTCCAGGCACACCGCACGACGCGAAGGGGCTCCTCAAGAGCGCCGTGCGCGACGACAACCCCGTCATCTTCTTCGAAGGGGAGATGTTGTACAACACGAAGGGGGAGGTGCCTGACGAGGAGTATCTCATCCCCATCGGGAAAGCCGACCAGAAGCGCGAAGGCGAGCACTGCACGATCGTCACGTACGGCAAGTCGGTGCTTCTGGCGATGCCGGCGGCCGACCAGCTGGCCAGGGAAGGCATTCGCGTCGACGTGATCGACCTGCGCACCGTGCGGCCGATGGACGTGGACGCGATCACGGCTTCGGTGAGGAAGACCAATCGCGCGGTTGTTCTCGAAGAAGGTTGGGAAGTCGCTGGCATCGGCGCCCAGGTGGTGGACTACATCCAGCGCGACTGTTTTGATGACCTGGACGCGCCCGTGGTGCGCGTCCACCAGGCCGATGTGCCGATGCCGTACGCGAAGAACCTGGAACGAGCGGCAAAGCCGGACGTGGCAAAGACCATCGCGGCCGTGAAGAAAGTGATGTACCTGCAAACCTAGGCCAGAGGCCAGAGGCCAGAAGCCGGAGGGTCGCGTTTCCTCTGGCCTCTGGCCTCTGGCCTCTGGCCTCTTCTGAGACACGAATGGCTACGAAGGTATTCATGGAGGCGCTCTCGCCCACGATGGAAGAGGGGCGCCTGGTGAAGTGGCTCAAGGCGGAAGGCGACGCCGTGAAGAGCGGCGACGTCCTTGCCGAGGTCGAAACCGACAAGGCCATCATGGAGCTTGTCGCTCGTGGTGACGGCGTGCTTCGGAAGCGATTGTTGGATGAAGGCGCGACCTCTCCGGTCAGTACCTTGATCGCCGTCATCGCCGCGAAGGACGAGGACATCAGCGCTCTGACCGCCGGTGCTCCTGCAGCCGCGCCGAAAGCAGCAGCACCCAGCCCTCAGCAATCAGCGGCAGCCCTCAGCGCACAGCAGCCAGCCGCACCCGCCTCCACTCCCGCCGCTGGTACCCCAGGCCCCACGCCCCACGCCCCGTCTCCGACAGCCGCAACCACTCGCCAACGCTCGTCACCATTAGCGAGGCGCCTGGCCGTAGAAAGAGGGCTCGACCTCGGCTCCATAGGCGGATCGGGCCCCGGTGGCCGCATTGTGAAGCGCGATGTGGAATCCGCGCCAGGCGTGACCGCGGCACCCGCCGCGACGCGCGCCCCGGTTCGCGCCGCGTCAGGCGAGGACTTCCGCGACGTTCCACTGACGCAGATTCGCAAGACAATCGCCCGGAGACTGGCCGAGTCCATCGGACCCGTGCCGACCTTCTATCTGACGGCGGAATTCGACCTGGAACGCGCGGCCGAAATGCGCAGCGCCATGGCGGAACTCGGCGACGAGTACAAGGTCTCGTTCAACGACATCGTCATGAAGGCGGTGGCCACCGCGCTCGCCCAGCATCCAGAGTGCAACGCGCACTGGCTGGGCGATCACATGCGCTACTTCAATCGCGTCCACCTCGGCATGGCCGTCGCCGTGGAGGACGGACTGATCACGCCAGTGATCTTTGACGCGGACAGGAAGGGGCTCCGTGAACTCGCATTGGAGGCTCGTGAACTTGCGGGTCGCGCGAGAGAACGCAGGCTGAAGCCTGAGGAGTACACAGGATCTACGTTCTCGGTCTCCAACCTCGGGATGTTCGGCATCGATCACTTCACGGCCATCATCAACCCACCGGAGGCCGGGATTCTCGCCATTGGCGGAATCGAGCCAAAGCCTGTGGTGTTTGATGGGAATGTCGTGGTGCGCCGCCGGCTTCGTGTCACCATGAGTTGTGATCACCGCGTCATCGACGGCGCTACTGGAGCCAGGTTCCTTCAGACCTTGCGCCGGTTGCTGGAACTGCCGTTGCTCCTGACGTACTGACGCCGCGCCGCTGGGAACGTCGCAGACACAAGGACGGAACCGGGATCTGCCCCCAGCCGGACGTCCCTGAAACCATTGCCTGTTCAAGGGTTACGCGCGCTCATCGCGGCGCGTCATATTCTGGTCGGGCATGGTCCTGTGATGCCCCTTTCGTGCCGAAAAAAAGGCCATCCCGAATGTCGAAGAGCTTCTCGAGTTCAGTAGATTTGCGAGTCGTCAGGCGCTGGCTTATGGCCGCGACGGTCGCGCTAGTCGGCTGTTCGGGCGACAACCCATCGGACCCGGGTCCGCTCCCCGCGCAGTTCGGGTCTCTGGTCGTCACGATCAGCGGACTCCCGACAGGCGCATCCGCGGGCGTCACCGTGACCGGACCGGGAACCTTCTCGCGCGTCGTTACCGCCACGACGACCCTGACGTCACTCGCGGCCGGCACGTATTCCATGTCCGTGGCCGACGTCACCCACGACGGTTCGATCTACAGCGGATCGCCGGCCAATCAGAGCATCGGCGTGAGCGCGGGCGCGACGGTGACCGCTCCAAGCGTGAGCTACGCGCTCGCGTCAGGCTCGCTCGCGCTCACGTTCTCGGGTCTGCCCCAGGCCACGCCGGCACCGATTGTCATTTCCGGTCCTGACGGATACAGCCGGACCATCGGTGAACCCATCAACATCACCGGACTGAAGCCGGGCACCTATTCGATCGAGGCGCGCGAGGTGCAGCTGCCGAGTGTCAGGTATGCCGCCTCACCCGGTACACAGCAGGTAGATGTGCTGGCGTCGCTCACGGCGGCACAAGCGCATGTGAATTACGCCATCGCTACCGGTTCAATGGCGCTCAGCATTACCGGACTTCCGCAGGGAGCGGCGGGCGCGGTCACGATCACCGGGCCGGCGGATTACAGCGTTTCGTTCAACGCTTCCGCGACAATCGACAACCTGACGCCCGGAACGTACACCGTGGCTGCGCAGAACGTGACGTCGGGGGGGGGCCTGTACGTGCCGACGCCGACCACTCAACAAGTGGAGATCCCCGCGTCCGTCCAAGCCGTAGCGGTCAATGTGCTCTACGTCTCCACCGGCACGTCCCTGAGCGTTCAGATCCTCGGCCTCCCCGCCAACATGTCCGGATCGGTGACGATCGCCGGGCCTAACGGGTATTCTCAGTCGCTGACGGCCTCGCAGCTGCTCACAGGCATTCTCGCGGGGTCCTACACGATTACGGCGTCGTCGGTCAGCGCTTCGTGCACCACGTTTGGTCCCGTGCCTCCGACGCAAACGGTGTCCGTCGGCGCCGGCCAGACGACTGCGGCGTCCGTGACGTACTCGTCGGGAGCCGGTAGCCTGAATCTGTGCATCGATGGCGCCTACATCACGCAATCGGTGCAGGCGTACGACAATTCAGTGCCGCTGGTGGCCGGACGAAACGGACTCCTGCGCGTGTTCGTACGCGCCAGCGGACCCAACTCGGCTCTGCCGGCCGTTCGCGCTCGCTTTTACAGCGGCGCGACACTCGTCAACACGGTGATGATTCCGGCGCCGGTGATCTCGGTTCCCACAGCCATCGACGAAGCGACCCTGAGCTCCTCGTGGAACGCGCAACTGTCGGGCGAGTCTCTGCAGCCGGGTCTCCGCATTCTGCTGGACGTGGATCCTGCGAATGCGGTCGCCGAAGGAAACGAGACGGACAACATGCTGCCGGCGAATGGGATTCCAGCCACCATGGACGTGCGGACTGTCTCGACCCTGAGTGTGCGCCTGGTCCCGGTCATTCAGGCCGCCCGCGGGGATACCGCCAGAATCGACGAGTCGAACAAGGCGAACTTCATCCTGCCCATGCAGAAGGTGTTCCCGGTCGCCACGATCGACGCGGACATCCGGGCGCCGTACACGTACACTGGCGCGGAGCTGCAGTCGGGCGGCACGAATTGGACCGCGCTCCTCAGCGAGATCAACGCGGTTCGCATCGCCGAGGCATCCGGCCGGATGTACTATGGTGTCGTCAGGGTCGGGTACACTTCCGGCGTCGCCGGACTGGGGTACATCGGCGTTCCCGCCGCGCTCGGGTGGGACTACCAGCCAAGCGGCACTGAGGTGATGGCGCACGAATTGGGGCACAACTTCGGCCGGCTCCATGCGCCATGTGGAAATCCGGCGGGCGTGGACAACTTCTTCCCGTACGCCGGCGCGACCATCGGCGTCTTCGGCTACGACATCATCGCCGGTCTCGTGAAGTTTCCAATCCTCCGTGACCTGATGTCGTATTGCGATCCGCCGTGGATCAGCGACTACACGTACAAGGCGATCCTCAACTTCCGCGCCGCCAATCCAATGACCGTGAGCGCGCGAACCGGCGCGGCGGCCGCTTCCCGCGGGCTTCTGGTCTGGGGGCGGATCGAACAGGGACGCCTGGTCCTCGAGCCGGGCTTCGAGGTCGATGCGCCGGCGGCGCTTCCGCCACGCGGCGGCCCGAGCCGGCTCGAAGGCTTCGGCCCGTCAGGCGAAGTCCTGTTCTCGCTCGCTTTCGCCGGAGACCGCGTTGCCGACTCCCCTGACCCTAACGACGAGACCTTCGCGTTCGTGATCCCCATGTCGCGGCTGCGCGGCATCGGCCTTGATCGCCTTCGCTTCTCCGCCCTGGGTCGGCAGGTGGAGCACCGCGCGACGGGGGGCGGCGCGATACCATCCGCTCAGCGCACCGCTCCCGGCCGCGTGCGGGTCACCTGGAACGCCACGGCGGCTCGCATGGCTCTGGTGCGCAACGCGCGCACTGGCGAAATCCTGTCATTCGGACGCGCCGGCGCAGTCGACCTTCCCGCGGGAAACGACGACCTGGAAGTGACGCTCTCGGATGGCGTGCGCAGCGTGAGGTCGAGGATACGGCCAAGGTAGGGCAGACGGCAGAGGGGATAACGTCGGCTGACCTGACGCAGCGCAGAGACGTAAATTTCGGCCTCGGGTTCTGGGCATCGACGCCCTTTGCCCTTTGCCCTCTGCCCTCTGCCCTCATTCATGGCTTCCTACGACGTCATCTTCATAGGCGGCGGCCCGGCGGGCTACGTCGGCGCCATCCGATGTGGCCAGCTCGGCCTCTCGACCGCGGTAATCGAACGCGATGGCCTGGGCGGTACGTGCGTGCTGTGGGGCTGTATTCCCGCGAAGGCGCTCCTTGCCAGCGCCTCCCTCGCCAACCAGGTACGGCACGCCGCTGACTTTGGCGTCAACGTCGGCGAAGTATCGACCGACTATGGCGTGGCGATGAAGCGCTCGCGCGCCGTCAGCCTGCAGAACTCCAAGGGAGTCGAGTTCCTGTTCAAGAAGAACAAGGTCACCTGGATCCGCGGGACAGCCACGCTGGCTGGCGGCATGTCGGTCAGCGTCAAGGCTGCCGATGGGAAGGAGGAGAAGCACGACGCGAAGAAGGCGGTCGTCATTGCCACCGGCTCGCGCGTGAAGGGGCTTCCGCAGGCGGGGCTCGAGTTGAACAAGTCGACCGTCATTTCATCCGACGAGGCGCTGGTCCTGGAGCGCGCACCAAGGTCGATCGCGATCGTGGGCGCCGGCGCGGTGGGCTGCGAATTCGCCGATGTCTTCAACGCTTTCGGCTCGAAGGTGACCCTGCTCGACGTCCTGCCCACCATCCTGCCGCTCGAAGACGCCGACGTCAGCGCGGAGCTGGCAAGATCGTTCAAGAAGCGCAAGATCGACGTCATTCCCGGCGCGAAGATCTCGAATGTGAAGGTCGGAAAGGAATCCGTATCGTTCTCGGTCGATGCCGGCGGCGCGAAACAGGATGTCACCGTTGACATCGTCCTGGTCGCCGCGGGCCGTGCTCCGGTCGTCGACGGCCTGGGACTGGAGAAGGCGGGCGTCAAGGTGACGGATCGCGGTTTCATTCAGGCCGATCTGAAAACCTTCCAGACGGCCGCCAAGGGCATCTACGCCATCGGGGACGTAATCGGCCCGCCGATGCTGGCGCACAAGGGTTCGCGGGAGGGCCACGTGCTGGCGGACCAGCTCGCGGGCCAGAAGACCCATCCCATCAACTACGGCAATATACCTAACGCGACGTATTGCCATCCCGAAGTCGCTTCCATCGGCTTGACCGAACAGCAGTGCAAGGAAAAGAAGCTCGAATACAGGATCGGGAAGTTTCCGTTTTCAGCCAGCGGCCGGGCGCGAACGTCCGGTGAGACGGAAGGCTTCGTGAAGATCATCCGGGACGTGAAGTACGGCGAGATCCTCGGCGCGCACATCATCGGCGCTCATGCGACCGAGCTGATTCACGAACTGGTCGTCGCCCGCGAGAATGAATTCACGGTCGAGGAAATCGATCTCGCGATCCATGCGCATCCGACCATGGCCGAGGCCGTGGCAGAGGCGTCGCTGGATTCGTCGGGGAAGATGATACATGCGTAGGGGGAGCGATCAGCGATCAGCGATCAGCGATCAGCGTCC
>Ga0209108_10000064_pt1 | contig 45149 bp, 72 predicted proteins | sample Rifsed10ft1_FD_184003 | JGI IMG/M metagenome (GOLD analysis project Ga0209108, IMG submission 184003) | Soil microbial communities from Rifle, Colorado, USA - sediment 10ft 1 (version 2) | ecosystem: Environmental > Terrestrial > Deep subsurface > Rock core/Sediment | place: Rifle, Colorado...
TTCAGTCTTTGCCGCAAACCGACCGCTTTCGTCCCGTGGCCGCTCAGTAGTGGGAAGGGAGTCGGCACCTTCGTTACTGGCATCTGCCTCGGTTGACTGAGCTGTAAGGTCGCCCGTTGTATCGGGGGCGGTGGCTTCCTCAGTTCCGACTTCTTCGGTCAATACTTCTGCCATACGTTATTGCACCTCGGTCGTGTTGTCAAGCGATCGCCATCGGTCGCTGTGCTGCCTTTTGCTCGTCGCGTTCCATGTTCTGCATGTGGCCGCGCTCGGAGTCGGCCACCTTCTCGGCCTTCTCGTTCTCGCCCTTCTTCTCTTCTTGCTGCATCGCCTGCTGCTGCTGTTGCGCCATTGCGGCCTGCTGTTCCGGTATCGTCACCACGCCAGCCGCCAGCTTCGCGCGCTGGTACTCCATGACAAACCCATCCTGCCAAGGCCGCGGCATCTTCTCGTATTTCGTGGACGCCATGACGCGCGACAATTCGGCGTGCCGAACCTTGGCCGCTAACTGTTCGTCGTCCACCGGGAGCGGTACGAATATTTGCGCGACGGCCTGAATCATCGGAGACGGCGGGAGTTCGGGCGGTGGTAGTGCTACACCCTGCTGCGCTGCCATCGCCGCTTGTTGGGCCATTTGCGCCTGTTGCTGCTGCATTTGCTGCTCTGCTGCCTTTTGCTCTGCCACCAATTCGGGCGACGGACCTTCGAGCCATTCCGCGATCTGGCGCTTCACACGCTGGCGGTTGGGGTCGTCCTGTATGCCGGTGATCGCGCTCACGTTCTGCGTCACTGTGCGCAAGTAGTCATCTTCCCCAATCAGGCCGGCCGCGCGCTGTTCGGCCGCAAACGCCGACTTCTGTTGCGGCGTCATCATCGTAAACGACCCCTTGGCAATCTTCACGTCTTTGGTCGAGCCCAGATCGGTCGCCATCCAATCCGTGAGCTTGTAGTTGCCGTCCTCGCCTAGATATTTCATCATCTGCGGACCACTGAAAAACGCACGCATGAGCTGCACGCGGGCGGTCCAAACGTCTTCGATAAACTCAGCGACGCTGGCGCGGAGCGATGCGTTCCGCTGCTGGCCCTGCGCTATCAACGTCTGAGCCTGCGCGCCTGACGTGACACTGGAATCCGTCTCGCCGCGGCTCGGACCATCCTGTACGCCCTCCTTGTCCTCCTCTTCCCATAGCACTTGCAGCGTTTCGGGTATGCTGTTGGGCAGACCCGGCACATCCTCGTACACGACCGGGCTACCTACGCCTGGGTTGTACTCAATCACGGAATCGTCGCGCACGCCAAGCTGGCCAGTCGCGATATTGCTACCAATCGGCGCGAACACGTTGGGGTGTGCGGCCCGATAGTTCCAGTCCAGTTGAGCAACCAGCATCGATTGCGCGGCCTCGTCGATTGGACCCAAAAAGCTGACGATGCAATTCCCCATAGGATCGCCAGAGTTGGTGTCGATCAACTGGCGGCACTGGGACACCGGGAAGCGCAAGACTTCCTCTTTCATTTCGCCCGTTGCGTTCGACGGCGTTTGCGCAGTCCACGGCTTACGGTACGGGACGTGCTTGCCGCCAATGACGTAGAGGGCCGCGCCCTTGGGATAGCCATACGACTTTTTCCCGTAGACAATCAGCGGCCAGAGCACGGTGTCATCCTCGGGCCGTTTGCCTTTGACTTCGCTCCGGTCCTCCAGTTTCCGCTGGTACGGGTCTAGCCCTAATTCCCATTTGTCGGGTCGCCAGCCCGCAGCCGACTTCAGGTCTGCGTCTGAAATCGCGTCGATCTCCGGGCACTGCTCACGCAACGTGCCTAGCTGCATCGGCAGCGTGATTATCACGAGATCGGCCTGCTTCAATGACGACGAGAACTCGGGCACCAGACGAACGTGCGGCGGATGCAGGTGATGCACCACGATACGCGAAAAGTGTTGCTCCTCCGCCTCGGCCGGATTCTGCGTGAACAGGTCTTGCTCTGGCTGGCTCTCGTCGAATGGTCGCTGATAGCCTTGCTCAATCTGCTCACCGGCTTCGCGCTGCATCGGCTTGGGACGTGAGCCGCCGCCTTGTGGATCCACGCACTGGTACACGAAATCCGATGACCATGTGCTGCTACGATCAACTGCGTACTGCATCATCGCCAAATCGTTCGCGGCTTGCGCTGAGCCCTCGACCTTCAGGACTCGCGTCGTTGTCTCAGCCGCCTGCAAATCTTCGTCCTGATCCGTTGCTGGCTCGCAGTCCGGTGCTGGTGGATCGGCTGCGAACATTGCCACGGTCGTCCTGACGATGCGATCAACTTTGTTTACCGGGGCACCGAGTGGTGTCGCACCTTTGGACAGATAGACCCTGACTTCTGAGCGGTCTTCGTCCTCGGTGTAGACAACATCGCGGTACCCCATGCGCCAGTAGCGATTTCTTTTCGCACGCCTGGCCCAGCGTTCGGCTGCATAATTCTGCTTATTCCACTCGCCCGTGATTTCCTTTGCGACTCTGACTTCGTCGGGCTCGTCGAGCCAGCGGCCCAGAGATTGTTTTTGGGTTTGCTCTTCAGCGTTCGCGGAGTCGGGCTGTTCGCGTAGTTCGTCGCTCACGCTTCCTCACCTTTGTCTATCTCGTCCACGATCCAGCGCTCAGGCTTGCCGTCGGCCAGTGACTTGCGCGCAAAGTCGCGGTTACGTTTTGCGATGCGGCTATTGCCATAGGTGTTGCGCCTGATGGCGTCTTCTACTTCCGAGGGGAGTAAGCGAAGCGGCAACGGAGAACGCAACGTTTCCTCTGGGCTGGTTTCAACGCCGCCCGGCAACTTGCCTGCAATGCGCAGCAGTTGATCTATGCGCGCATCCTTCTCGGCGCATACAGCCTCGTGCATTTCGCGACTAACCCACGGCCATCTCATTCCGCCGCCTTCTTGCGCAGTCGCAGCCACAGCCGTTTGTACCACGGCAGTCGGAGCCAATACACCACGGCTTCCAGCGCCATCGTGCGCTTGTTCAGGTCGGACAGCGCAACCGAGTGCGCGTTGCCGCGGTTCACGATGTCGCGCTGTTTCGGTAATGCCTTCGTGTGAGCGCTCATCCTTCGCGCATCCCATTCGTGTTCGTAACACGCCCACGGTACGGCGCTGGTGTTACTCTGGGTGCGCGGGTCGGAGCTTGCGGCCTGTCGGGCCTGATTACTTCCTTACGCGAGAAGTCCACCAACGGGCCGCGCGTTTCGGTATTCCGCTGAGGTGCGAGCTTTGGTGTTATCGGCCTTGCCATCATGCCGTAGCGCAAACATGCGAACGGATCGTCACCACCACGGCCATCAACTGCATCCAATCGTGCGGCCTGCTCCAACTTCTTCGGGTCCAGTCGCATCGCAGCGAGACACGCAAACACCTTGAGATTGTTAGGCGTGTCGAACATGCGGAGCTTGGGGACGCCCGGCGTCCTGTCCTTGCCCGTTTCTCGCCATGCGGTGTAGCGCCGCAGATTTGACAGGCCCTGTACTGGATCGATGTCAGCTCTGATAAACGTCAGCCCGCGCGAATTGAAATACTCGAACAGTGTCGGACCCTGTAAGCCGCGCGCCCGCGTCTGGTTGTGCCAGAGGTCCAACCCGGCGATCATCAGCTTGGGGCGGATGCGATGGCCGTTATCGCTATCACTGCCCAAGTACGCACGAATTGCAGCCGCGATTTCTTCCGGCTCTTGCTGACGATTGATTAGCGAGTCCACCAGATACGCATTGCCATCCTCGTCCATTGCCAGATCGGCAAACACATACGGGTGGTCGTATCCCCAGTCGAATGCGGCCCAGCGGTACCAATGCGCCGGAACTAGGCGTTGCGGGATTATGTGAACGTCCTTGCTCATCTGCGGGAGTGCGAGTCCCACGCCGCCACGCAAGAGTTTCGCATATATCTCCTCGTCCAGTCGCGGGTCGTCTGAGTCGTATTCCGCGATCAGCGCCTCGATTTCGGAACGAAGCAGGCGAGCATTGTCAAACGCCGTGCCGTGGAACTCCTCCCACTCCTCGCCCCGTTTGCCGTCGCGTATCTCCTCACAAAGCTGGTTGAAATAGCTCGGCGTGCGCCTTGCCCCGTTCTCGTCTATGCCGCCATCTTCGCCTTGGTTGGTCGTGCTCATGTAGAGCGTCCAGCCCTGATTATCCATGAGCGCGGGCCGGATCACTGCACGGTGCGCATACTCCAAGTCGAGCTTTGCAGCCTCGTCGACAATCACGCCGCCAAGGCGCTTGCCGATTCCGCGTATGCCGTCGATCACTTCGGCGCTCCGAATCCACAGCGTACCGTGATCCTCGATGGTGACCGTGTGCTCCGTCTCGTTGAGTGTCACGCCTTCGACGCCCTTGCACCGCGGCTTGATGTCCTCAGTCCAGATCAATCGGGCTTGCGGATAATCGGGCGCAACCCATGCGACATCGTAGCCGTCAATCATGCCGTGACCCTGCGGCTGTGCGCCGTGCCCCATCACGGCGCACCACCACGCGAGGCGCGTCTTACCGAACCTGCGACCGGCTCGGACGACCTTGTGTCTGGCCGTGCTGTCGATTATTGGCTGCTGGTGCGAGAGCGGTTCCGCCATGCGGATTTCAGCGGTCATTCACGTACCACGACGATTTTTAGCTGGCCCTTCACGTTCACATCGACCGACTGCGCGCTCGCGCCATATGCTCGCTCTGCGACGAACTGCACGGCGCTCATGTATTGCCGGTGGCTAGAATCCGTCGCGGTGCGGCGCAGCTCGACATCAAACTCCTCGGCGTCTGTGATAGAGGCCATGCGGTCACGAAACGTGTTGGGGGGACGACCAGTGCCTCCCTTGTTAGTACCACCGACACGCAGGCGACCACGACCGTGTGCAGGGGTGCGCATCGGGGTTTTTTGCGGGGTTTCGGCCACAATTAGCTCCCTTTATGTGACAAAGCTCCCGTGGTCCGCGGCGTGATTGCCGGGTTCACGGGAGCTAAGTGGTGAAGCTCATTAGACTTTTACTGCTGCGGTCAAGCTATGGCCGGTCGTGAAATTGCGCAAGTCGCCTACACTTAGCCCCCCCTTGACACCTGCGCACATATGCGCTACTTTACGGTGTCGGGGCAATCGAGCCCCGACAGAGAGAGTGCCCAGCAGGGCACGGGAGAAAAAAATGACGCACAAGCACAGACCCGCCCAGCGCAGGACCGTCCCATTTGTCGGCCCCCTCCAGTCCAGACACCCAAATCCACGAGCCCACGGAAATGTCACCGAGATCGCGACGTGCAATTGCGGGGCGACCCGCCGCACCAATCGTAATTTTGGCTACGAGGAGCACGGCGCATGGAGCGATTGTTTTTTTGCACCACCCGCGCAGCAATCACGTCGCGCGGACACATAGAGAGGAGAGCGGAAAAATGCGCGTAAAACTGACCGACCTGTGGCTCGATAGCTATCAGGGACAGACGAGGAACGACCGTGCGTTTGGGTACGTGGGTACGGAGCTGGAGTACGAGGACGAGGACGGTGAGGAGCGTCAGTACTGCGGATGGTTTTTCACCTGGCCGCGAGAGGAGCCGGGGATCGCCACGTTCAGGGAGCGCGATGCCGTAATAGCCTCCCTGGATCGCGACGAGACGATGAGCGGGTCCGACGCGATCCCGATAAGGCTCGCAGAGAAAAAACTGCTGAGCCACCTGCGAAAACGATTTCCGCGCCTGCGCCGACGCGCTGTCGATGCAGACTAAACGCTGGCACATCACAGTCGCAGCAGCGCGGCAATACGCGCAGATCACAGGGCTCTCCGAGGGTGATGCAGTACTCGCTCTCGGAGAGCTGAGCGCTACCGCCCGACTCGCGCGCGACACGGGGCCGGGGCAGGTGGACCAGCTGTGGCGCGCTAATACCGACGTGCGGGGGCGGCGTTCAAGGCTGGAGCTGATCGTGTCCGTGTCTGACGCGCACGAGTTGCCGCAGCTGATACACGTGCGCCACAAAGGGCGCGGCGGGAGGTGACGCGTGACTGACCGCGCCCTCCTCCGTGCCGCGATAAAATGCGCGGGCTCGCAGTCCCAGCTCGCGCGCGACACGGGCATCAGCCGCCGTGCGATCACCAATTGGACGCACGGCGGCAATATCACGCCTATCTATCGCGCAGTGCTGGAGCAGTACGTCGCGGGACGGATCGCGGCGGCCTCAGCCGCCAGCCCTCAGTAGCAGCGCGCCACCAGCACCGATGGGCGGCAACGCGGTCCACAACTCCACCAGGATATAACCCTTTCGCGGTGATTCGTGGCGGGTCATTGTCAAACACTCCACCTGCTTGTCATCGTGATACAGCAAGCCCTTCACGGCATCCAGCAAAACCTTGGCGCGGTTATCCAGATCGCCAGATTTGCATGAGCGATACCAGGCGAGACTGATACCGACCGGGCCATCCAGCGGGAGTTGCTGCCGTTGTATTGCTGTCGTCTGCCGCCTGTAGTCCGCAAGTACCAGCGTTGAGTACGCGCGCGCATCTCCGGATTTGACCGCCCGGCCACGAAATACGCGCCAGTAGCGATTGCTCGATGGTGGCTCGGGTAGTCGCAACGATAACAATGCGCTCACTTACTCGCCCCCACTGCCGGGCCGCGCGAACAGCGTCCCGCCGCGCACGGCCATCGTTGAGACATCTGGCGCGATTTTCTGCGCGGTTTGTTGCAGCATCAGATTTACAAATTTCGCCCGTGCGTCGTCCCGCTCCTGCACGATCTTGAGTATCTCGGCCTCCAGTGCGGCGCGGGCGTCCAACTCGTCATCCTCTTCGCCGTGACCGTGCGATTGATACAGCAGCTTGTCAATCGCCACCGTCACGGCTTTCGGTAGTGCGGGCTGCTCAGTCATGGCTTATCTCGCTTCTGATGTGCTTGAGTCTTTTGAGCGCCGCGCTGTCGGCTTCGAGCTGCCGGTACTCCCTGACGGTAATCTCCACTGTGATTTCCTCACTCACCCCAGCAACGCTACTCTGTGCTGGGGCGGCGTCAGAGGCTTGTGTTTTAGGTTGCGGAACGAACGCAATGCATGCGCAGTCGCGCGACATGCACCAGCCTCCTTCGTGTCGCTCTCGACTGTGCCCACACCTGCACGGCTCATACGCCTCGGCGTTCATGCGCGTTGCGGCCATGCAAACTGACATTCCTGATCGCCAGCCGTCGCACTCGTAATCCAGAGCACATCGTTGCCATCGAGGAACAGTTGACCGTTGACCGCGCTGGTTTCGTTGCTACCCCACACTTTCGTGATGAGCATCGGGAACACGTCGCCTGCTTGCGCGTTGTTGCCAACGTGAGCCTGAGCGCCACCGGGCCATTGCGGCGGCTCGGCTTTCATGCGTGACGCAATACTCGCCCCGTCAGTGCGGCGACGATTTATCTGGTGCGCCTGATCCTGATTGATCTTGTAGTGAACGATCCTTCCGATTGTGGGAATCATTTTGTTCTCCTTGTGCGCGGTCTCGCGCTGTTGTGCCGAGGGGACGGCGGGTTGCTCTCGGTGTTTCTTGTGCATGGCTTCCAGTTCTTCATAGCCCATCGTCTGGTGTCTCCCCCTTGCGGCGCTTGCTGCGAACCCTGCTTTGTCGCGCTGGCGCGTCAAGAAAGTGTTCGATGAACATCGCTGTTTTGCGCTTACACAAATACCCCTTGTTGCTAAACACGTTGAGCAGCGCAATCCCCTCCGCACCAATGACGAAATACCATTCGGCGTCACAACTCCACGCCATCGATGCCCAAGGCGATCCGGCGGGAATGCCGATTGGGGCTAAGTCCCCGTCCTCAACCGGCTCCATGCTCAAGGGCTCGTCGTTAAATAACACAAAGTCTTTGCCCGGCTTTATCGCGAAAAACCAATCTCGGCACATTTCAGCCATCGGTTGTCTCGCTTGCTGCTGCGCGGGTGAGGTAGTCGCGGACCGTGCGGAACTGGCCCACAGTCGTTACCGACGCGTCCTCTCGCTCAATGTGATAAAACGCCGCCAGCGCTTCTCCCGCTCCTGCTGGTGCGCTCTCTGGCTGCGAGGACGCGGCGGCGAGTGCATCACGCATTTCCCGCACGACGCAAATCAGTTCCTCGCCCGTGCGAACGTCTTTGCGCCCGGCCGCTTCTCGCAATGCGTTCGCAACCTCTTGCGCGCGTGCCGCCTCGCGCTCCAGCGCTTCGATGTGAAGGCGGTTGCGGCCGTTTTCTCCAATCAGGCCAGCGTGTTCGTGTGCGTGGTTGTTCGCCCATTCTTGAAGCCGAGTAACTTCAGCTTTTAGTTTGGTTATCAAATCGGGAGCATCGTCCATGTCGCTCGTCTCACTTGTCGCGGCGGCGCGTGGCTCCTGTGCGACGGCGGCCAAGTGTTCGGTAGCGGCGATGAAATCGAGAAGCGCGTCTTTGTGCTCCCGCTTGTCCGTGTGCTTCGTGGCATTGTCCACCGCTTCCACGCACGCGAACAGAACCAGCATCGTCGCTATGTGACTCGCCTGTTGCGCTGTCGGCGCGGTTGAGTCGCTAGTCATTCGATTGCCTTCAGCGCTTCGTATGCCACGATCATCGCTGGCAGATCGCCCGTTGCCAGCGCTCGTGTGGCGGCGTCCAAATCCGCGCGTATCATGGCGAGCCCAAAGGCGCCAGCCGGACCAATGCGGATGTACTCTGGCACGATGACATCTCTCACGTGCGCCATGACTTTCGGCAATGCATCTCCGAGTGTTTCTATTTTTTCGCTCACGCTTCCGCCTCTGTAGGTGCAGGGTAATTGGTGTCGCGCCACACGCACATTTCTTGATAATCGTGTCCGCGTGCGCGCCATCCGGCTTCCGCCGCCGCTCTTTGCGCTGCTACGATGGCGCGGGAGTGTGAGGTCTCCAGCTCTTTGATTCTCGCCGCCTGCGATTCGACAGCATCGCGTAACGATTCGATTTCTGCGACGTTCTTTCGCGACTGCTCGTTTGGTAAATCCCACACCGCGTCTTTCGACATTCCACGCAACGCGAGATCAATCAGCGCGAGCGAGGCGCACAGCTTTTGTATCTCGGAGGCCGCGTGCAGATTATCCTCTCTTAGCTCTGCCAGCTCGGAAGCTGCATGACGGAGCAGGGCGACACGCTTCGCGGCGGCTTCCTCAGCAGTGGGGGTTTTCGGGGTGGAGTTTTCTATCAGCACTGCCCAAGCTACCAGCTCCGCATTCGTTTGGCTCGGGGGCTGGGAGCACTTCTGTTGCAACAGATAGCAGCGCAGAATGTTAAACTCGTGCGTCGTCACCACCGATGCGTCTTGATCCTCAATGCTCTCGAATGCGGTTAGAGCCTCATCGATGCTCACTGGTGGCTCCGGCAAAGGCGCAAGCGCGTCCTGAATACGCACGACCTCTGCGCGCGTACTGCTGGCGTCACGATCTGCGAGCATGCCAATCGCTTGCGCAATCAGCGCGCGTTTTTCTTCGGTGGTCACAGCTTGCCGCCTCCCCGCTTCTTCGCCCGCTTGCGGCCAGCGACACCCGCCGTGAATGGCGCCGACTTCTCTTTCGGCATGTCGTCCCGTCCGTCGAGTGAGTAGAGGAAAACCGCGACACGTTCCGCCGCGTCCGCAACGGCCATCGTGATCGTCGCATTGTTCCAGATGGCGTTTGCAACGCGGCGCGCATCCCGTGCACGCAAGGTCACTTCTCGCGGTTTCACTTTCGGCGCTCGTTTCTCTGCTGTCTTTGTCATGTCTGTTTCTCCGTGGGGGTCAGGCGGCGTAATTCTTCTACTTCGTCGGCCAGCATTACCAGCAGCGTGAAAGACTTCCGCAAGTCGGTGTGCCGGATCTTCATGTTGCCCTGTTGGTCTGGGCGCTGTTCGCGATGCTCGCTCTCAAGTTTCCCGGCGAACGCGCGCGTCAGGTTTAGTTCCTGGGGGTCCATCATGACACGACTCGCAGTCTTGGAGCGTCGGACGGTAATGGCCATTCACTCGAGCGGCGGCGCGAACAGTCGGCCCGGTGTTTGAACTCGAGCAGCTGTTCCCATTTTAGGTGATGGCGCGTGAACGCGACGTACTCAGGTGAGTCAAATTCTGCCGCGTCCCGCCAGAATGTTTCGGCAACATGGCATACCGGGCAGTTGTCTGGTGGCCGCTGTTGCACCTCTTTGGGCGCTGCCTTTATCTCCTCGAGGTCGTAGCGGATGGCCAACTCAACAACCTGCGACACCCTGGGGAACTCCGGACATGTTCGAATAGCTTCAGCCGTTGCCCTTCGAATGACGGCGGGGCTGTAGCGCTCAAGCTCTCGAGAAAAAAACCGCGCCATTCGCTGGACGGTCTCTTGCTTGTAGAGATAGGCGTCTCCCAAGTCCAGCAACGCCTGCGCGATGGCGCGCTCGGTGTCGTTCATGCAGCCCCCTGTTTCATGGCGCGATGCATGGACTCGAGCCTGTCGGGTTGCGGCGTACTTGCTACCCGGTCACGCTCTTGCAAGGATTTCCACGCCTTCTCGAGCGGCTTGTGGAAATATGTCAGCGAGTGAACGGCGTCCGATGGTCCGTCAGGTGCTCGGGTCTTTGCGATCCTGCGCAACTCATCCCGCGCAAACTCGAACGGGTACTCCTGCAACATGCCCTTCGCCACGCCGCGATGTTTCCCAGACGACGGGTTGAGGACTTCGAACGTGTTGTAATCCAGATGCGGGTTTTGCAGCTGCCCTTCGTTGACCGCCATGATGAGCATCTGGTCCTCTTCAAACTTTTCCAAAACACCCGTGTGCGGGCTAACAACAACATCTTTTTGTTTACTGACTACAGACTGTTGTTTGTTGTCTGTTGTTTGTTGTGCTCCGGAGGGTACCCGAAGGGGCTCCGGAGGGGCTTCGGAGGGGCTTACCTCAAACCATTCTTGGTAATAAACGCGGAAGTCGTTGACCAGCTTGTTCTTCGCTGGCAATGATTGTAAATGACGGGTGACGAATTTCCGGTGTTTAGGATCGGAACTGAATAAATGGGGGTTGAATGCGAGCCCATTCACGATCCACACGATGGCACCATCGCGCTTTACCCAACCAGCCTCGGCTAGCTCCACTTCCGCCGTTTTCGCGCATTGCACCTCGAGGGATGCCAGGGCCGCAACGGTATGCGGTATGCACGCCTCAATCCCGGTTGTGTGGATTGAGAACTTGAGCGCCCAGAAATACCCCTTTGCCTCCATCGAAAGGGGGAGGAACTTGTCATCGGTGAGCAGTCCTGTGTACACTGATCGGTACTCGCTTGCTGGCTTCGTTCTCACCCGTTATCCCGCCATAAATCTTTGGTGTTTGCCAGTTCGAACCAGAACGTTCTCGAGAACTCTTTTGCCTTGAGTGAGTCAATGCGCCGCGTTCGCATTTTATGGACGCAGTAGATGTAGTTGTCGCGCTCCTGATCTTTGTCCAGCCGGTCACGTCCGCACCCGGGGCAACCCTTCGACGCAACGCGCACGAGGGGGATGCGCCGAACATGTGGACGCTGCCCACCCGGGCGCACCTGTCCCCGCTGCGGCACTGGCTTTGGCGTGCGCACGGTGCATCTGTTGCTGTGCTTCCGCGGTGGCCCGTCGGCTGGCATGGGCACGTCGCCGAACCCTGAGCAGCCACAGCGATCAGCGAATCCGCCACAGCGCGGGCACTGGATGGCAGTCGCCGTCATGCCCGCCCCCGCGCGCGCTGAGATGACATCATGCGGACGCTCGCATGTCGCCAGGTTTTGCATCGGCCATTGCAATGCGCTCACCAAGCCAGCGCATCACTGGCACGGCCATCGAATTACCGAGCGCCCTGTATTGCGCGCTGTCGGAAACGCCAGGGACTTGCGATAGATAATCGTCGGGGAATCCTTGCAATCGCGCGCATTCTTTCGGCGTCAGTCGTCGCACGGCCATGCCGGTCATTGTTGCACCGATGCGGTTGCTCCGTCCGCCACCCGCCATTGTCGCCGCACTATCACTAACACTTGCGTTGTACTCGTCAAATGCAACGGCGGGGATGTGATCTGTCGCGATGGTCGGTGATGGGTCGCCAGCCTCACCGATTCCAGTACCAGGCGCACCGCCGCTCGAACCTTCCGCGCGGTTGTTCGTCATCTTCTCGCCGCGGGATGCTTGCCGCATGTCGATGGTGATGATCTGTTGTGGCGGAACTACCGCGTTGACAGGCGGATGCAGATTGCCGTGATCGCCGCCGCCATGAATGCCACGCGCATCAAATCGCCGCGGATCATCGTAGCAAGTGGTGAGCGGAACGCCGCGTCCAGTTCCGTCTTCGCTGGCGTCGTGACCTTCACCTTTCAGCGAATGAGCGATGAGTCCCGCATCATCGCGGAATCCTGAATGACCATCGCCATTCGATGTAATAGACGGCGCGATAACGACGTTATCGCGCCCGTTCTCTGGTTCGCTGTGCCACTTGGTACTGAGTGCGAATGCAACATCGGGAATCAGATTGTTGCCGTGTGCCTCCCGGTGTTCGCCGCCGCGGTCAATGCGTGTTGTAACTGGGAGGGCAATTCTCCCCCGCGCTTCTCTGCTCGGCGCAGGACTCCCCGACATGCTTTCGCGCTCAAATAGTACCGCCGCGGCACGTCGCCAGTCTCCAAGATGTCCGACAACGAACACACGTCGGCGCCGCTGCGGAACTCCGAAGTACTGAGCGTCAAGCACTCTGTAGGCGAACCCATACCCGAGTTCTGCCAGTGCCCCGAGGAAGGAACCAAAGTCCCGTCCTCCATCCGATGACAAAACTCCGGGGACGTTCTCCCATAGGACCCAGCGGGGGCGATATCGGTCAGCAATCGCAAGAAAGACAAGCGCCAGGTTGCCACGCGGGTCATCCAGTCCCTTTCTAAGTCCGGCGACTGAAAACGACTGGCACGGAGTTCCGCCGACGAGAACATCGACATCTGCATCTGGCCATTCCTTGAACTTTGCGATGTTGCCATAATTCGGAATCGTCGGGTAGTGATGAGCGAGAACGGCGCGCGGGAACTTTTCAATCTCGGCAAATGCAGCAGGCACCCAGCCCAGCGGATGCCAGGCAACAGTTGCGGCTTCGATACCCGAACACACAGACAGGTATCTCATCGTTCCGCCCCACCCGCGCCAGCGCCGGACTTCCTGAGCCTGCGCGCCAGCACTACACGCGGCGCACTTTCGCCATCAAACTTTACGAGCATTGTCCCGAGTCGCCCCCGGATGCATTTACCGTCAGGGCGCAGCACAGCAATGCAGCGAGCGCCACGAAGTGCGGGATCTGTAAGGCGATCGCCGAGGTAGAAGTACGCTCTCATTTCGCCCCCTTCCTCTGTTCAAGCGCCCATTTCAATGCTGCCGCCCTCGTGTTAAACGGCGCCGACACAAAAGCGCAGCCTGAGCTATCGCGCCAGACACCGACGTACTTGCCCCCCGGTACCCGTTGCGTCCACGCTGTGCGGAGCTTGCGTGTGAGAGTGGTCATGATGCGACCTTCAGTGCGCGGATATGCTCATGGTTCGCGGGCCACAGTTTCAGCGGGCGCGTCTCCTCGATGCTGATCTCCGGGATAACGCCCTGCCGAATGAGCCGCGGCAAAACACTGACTGCACTAGATGCGCTGGAGTAGTGGTGTTGCGTCTGGCGCACCGCTTCCTTCATCGTGATGCCGGGCGTTGCATGCACCACTGCAATCAGGTTTCGCACCGTTGACCTGAACGGGGACCAGTGATTCCCGCCGTTCGTGCCCGCCTTCGCGAACTCGCCACCCGTCTTCTGTTCCGGACTCAGGCATCGTTTGATGTGATATGTGAGCGCGGCACGCATCATGCGCGGCGCCACCATCTCACTGATGCGCGTGCTGTACATGCTTTCGCGCGTATCAGGTATCACGCGCCAGAGCCCAATGCCCTTGATGCGCGCGTAGTCCTGAAACATCGACTGGCAATTATTGGGCGCGGCACCGATGACGTAATGCGCCGCGTTGTACCACTCCACTAACTGAGACATAAGGTCAACGCTGAACGCCACCTTGGTCTCGACGATCATCACAACGGGGCCATGTACCGCAACGATATCGGCGCGCTTGGAGCCGTAGCCGGTAGAGACCTCTTCGTATGTCTCATAGCCCCGCAACTGCAATTCCTCAATCACGACGCGCGCTATCGCAGCCTCCGAATACTTCTCGCGCTTCATTCTCCCTCCCCCTTACCGCTGGCATGGACGGCGGGAAGCGTGATGTAGATCATGACGGTGCTCCGGCAGCCAGCTCGTAAGCTCCCATTACGGCGGCGTGAACGTGCGCTGGGTCGATGATCGCTTCGTTCTCGTCGTAGGCCTGAAGCCCGAACAGCTGGGCCACTTGCAGCTCAATGCGTGCGCCGCGCGACTGCTCCCATCCGTTCAACGCAATCACCATGTGGCAGGACAGCAGCGAGCGGATATCTTCGGCAAAGAACTCCCGGAGCATGAAATCTTTGTACTCGATGCGGTGCTCTTCGGGGTCGAACGGAACGCCGTACTTTTCCAGAAACACGCGCGACGACGATGCAAACGGCGTGATGACGCGGTGCGCGGGATCGGCATCGCGCCACTCCTGTGCAACCCGCTCGAACTCGGCGACGTTGTAATCTTCGCGCCCCGTCATTGGGCCAGCGATGTAAATCCTCATTTCTCGCCCTCCTGCGCAGCGATGCGGGCGGCGGCCATATGCAGCAGGTTCACGCTGCGGGCTCAATCGTGACGTACACTTCGGCGCCAAGCGGAAGCGAATCGAGCGCATCCAGGTATTTCCGGTAGCTCCTCGCGGTATTCGCCTCGAAGTCACCCGAAAGCGCCCCCGTACCAGTAAAGCCGTGGGTAAAGGTCGCCACAGTTCAGCGCCCCACCACGACGGTCTTTGGGTTCCTGCGCACAACCTGAATACCTGATGCGACCAGCGCTCGCGCGAACTCCGGGAACTCATCAGGCCGTAGGATCAGCGTACCTCGGTCACGCCAGTTGTTGCCTTTCTGCACAGCAATGGAAACAGACACCTGTTTTTTCGGTGACTGCTTCTCGGAGAACAGTGCACGCCATTTCATGCGACCAGCCTTCCACTGGTAGAACTGCTCGTTGTCGCTGCTGCCACCCGTTACCGGCAACAGCTTCACACTACCGATGCGCTTGTTCGTGTAGCCGGAACCATCTGCGTTGCGAACTGACTGCAACTGCTCGCTCTTGCTGTCAACGCGAAACTTTAATTTGACCGACATTGGGTTCTCCTTTGGGTTTTTGCCACAGGTGCAGGTAATACGGGTAATTGTTGATCCAATCGGCGCGCGGCGGGTGCAATTGCATCATGCACTCATCTTCATCGAGACTGACAGAGAACGCGCCATTATTGCCATCGTGGCGCGAGGACGGCATCGGACCATCGCGAAGGTTCGGAGTTGCGCGCATCAGCAAATCCTCGCGGCCGGAGAGTGGAATGGCGGCGCTACGCCGACGGCGGGGGTGCTACGGACTATCCCGTAGCTTTCGGTGACGTTTGTACGTGATTGCGGCTGATTGCGGTTCGCTCCGGCCAATTCGCGATTTCTACGGGGCTTACTCGGAGAAGCTGGCCACCCCCATACTATTAGATGGCTTGGCCACTCTAGCCACAACCATAGTCGTGCGGTCCTCGGTTCAATCGGGGAGCGCAGTACCCCGTAAGTGCGTGTCAGTAGTAGCTTTGTGAATTGCATGCTTCCGCCGTGTCTGGCTTGATTGCGTTTGATTGCGGTTCGTGTTTCGTGCTTTGGTTCGTGTTCGGTAGTTCGTTGTGCCGGATTAGCTCAGTGGTAGAGCAGCCGCTTCGTAAGCGGCAGGTCATCGGTTCGAGCCCGATATCCGGCTTCACTGCGTCGGGAAAGGCTGGGCACTCCTCACCCGGCAACGCGTCCTCCTGTCGTATAGAACAGCCAACGCAGCGGAAGCCGAACGGGCCGCGTGAGCGGTGGGCGAAGAGGTGTCTGCTCATGGTCGCCGCATTGCGTGGGTTGCCGACTTCGCATCCTGCAACACATTCTCGTAAGCGTATTCCAGCGCTTCATGATAACCGAGGCCGTAGTCCTTCTCGCATCGCGTGCGCAGCCGTTCCGGGGCACTGTAGCGAGCGATCCGCCTTAGTGCGTCGTAAAGCGTCTGCGCCTTCTCTTTGTCGGTCATGCCCGCCATCCCGGATTGCGTGGGGTCGTTCGGGTCCGCCGTGAAATCCGGCTCGCCATACACCGCATCATCAGCGTCGTCCTCGCTCCCAATAGCAGTTGTGACACAGCCCTTCCGCGAATATCTCCCGATTCGCAATATTCGCAATCCGCAATCTTCGCATACATCATCGCGTCAAAATCTTCCCGCCTCTGGCGGTTGCGCTCGATGCGTTTCAGGTGGTGGAGGTGCATGGTCATCGCGGCGTCACCGATTCCAAATGCGCGTCAAGAATCTTGCGCCCCTTTTCGAGCGACACATACATCCGTCGCCATTCCGCCAATGAGATGTCAGGCGGTTGTCCTCCAGCGGGACCATCGCACGCAAGCAACCGCTGGTCGCCCAGTCCGATGATCCCCATTGCGGTATTCACAGCGGAAGAAACGCAAGCGACATCCGTCACCAACATCCCTTCGTCTCCGTTGGCTGCTGCTTCGAGGTTCGCGATCTCGCTCAACAGTTCAGCCTTGGCGCGAGATGCCGCATCAAGCACGCGGCCATGTGGACGTCCTTGCGCTTGCAACCGCGCGGCTTTGCCAAGGTTTACATCGAAGCGCAAAACAATCTCGCGCATTCGCTCGCTCACTCTCAGAATGGGCGGGAGTCCATTGGGCGGAATGGTCATTGGTTGCCACCACGCCTCCTCTGGCGACATATCGTTGACGAGTTGCGCTTCGTATTCGCGGCGCTCATCTTCGTAGCAATCCCCGCAAAACCGAGCGGCCACCTGCATTGCCTGCATCAATTCGCTCTCATCATTGTCCGAATCCGTATCGCCCATAACCTCCTTATCGACAGCAGAGTGCAGCCGACTGAGGGCGAACCGGATGTCGCGTAGGGCGACCCGGTTCGCCCTCTCGATTGCGGTCAACAGGGCAGCCCGCGCTATCAGCGTTTGTTCTCGCGCGTCAATCGCCTCCTCCAGATCAACGGCGCCTTCTGCGAACGCAACGCGCGAGTGCTCCGTAATGGCACCTTCCAGCGCGTCAATTGCGCCCTCAATGTCGAGCCACGATGCTTCTGTCACTTCACCACCTCCTGCGCTGGCTTCTCCAGCATATCCGCCGTCTTCCGCAATTCAGCCTCGCGTTCCAGCAGGTAGTGATCACGGACCACGGTAATGTCCTTATCCCCAATCCAATTCGCCGCCGTCTTCTCGCTGCCCGTCGCCGCGTGAATGTCCCCAGCAATCCCGCGCCGATGCCCGTGAGTTGATCGGTATTTGACGTGCGTGATCCCAGCGCGGTCCTCTGCAATGCGCATCGCCTGGTTGAGTCCCTGATATGTGTACGGGCGGTCTTTCGTCTTCTCCTGCGCCCCGAAAAACACGAACGGCCCCGCGTAGTCTTCAGCCAGCGCCCAGCCGTAACAGACCCAGAAAGCATCCACGACCGGCGCAGGCATTGGCTGCTTGCGTTCGTTCCCACGTTTGTCCAACTCCGCGCGAAACAGGATCGTTCCGGCATCGAGGTCGATATCCCGCCATTCCAGATGACGCGCAGCGTTCTGTCTGGGGCCACAGAAGGCGAACAGGGTAACCAGTGCCCACGCGCGCCATTCCTTCGCCTTGCGCGGGTCTAGCGCAGCCACGAGGGCATCCCGCTCGGCCCGCGAGTACTCAGACATCTGCTCCGCGCCCGCCAGCTGCTCCTTCGAGAACTCGGGGCGGTACGATGCCACCTTGGTAGGCGGTATCAAATCATCATCCACGGCCCAGCGGTAGACAGCGGTAACCAAGTTTAGGTGCGCAAGCACTTGGTTGGGCGCGTGCTTGAGTTTCAGCATCTCCACCTTGAACTCGTCCAGCTTGTCGCGCCTGACAGCGGAGGCCGAGGTGCGATCACCGATGAACTTCTCCCACTTGTTCCACCGTAGTTCGGCGGTCTGGCCGGTCTTATCGCGCCACGCGCTGTTCTTCCGGTTGCGGTATTTGCTCCACATCTCCCGCATCAATAACGGCTCGAATACTGGCCCGCCCCTGCTGTTCACCAGTTTGTCGTGTACGCCTTTGGCGAACGCCTTTGCCTCTGCTATCCCCTGACGGGTGTCAGGATAGGAGGCGGTGCGCACCTTCGGGTCATTCCACTGCACGCGGATCATGGACACGTCGCGGACTGGCTCCCTGAACACCTTCACGTAACCCGGTGCGCGTGGCCTGCCAACGGTGTCAATGATCTTGCGCTTCGTCATACCGATTGCCTGCCAGCGTCGTAAGCGCTCGGCACATCTGCGCGCTGTGGAATTGCACAGGTGAGATATTCCCGTCGCCCCCTGATACCGTAGCGCGCCAGCCCGCACTCCATGAGAATGCGAAAACGGCGGCGCAAGGTGCGTTCAGAGTCGCCGGAGCGGAGCATCGCGTCACCCTCTGATATCCAGTTGGTGAACGGCTCGGCGGCCCATGCGATCGAGGCCAGCAGCTTCTCCAAAGCGGCAGCCTGGGATTCGTTGCCCATGCGCCGGAGCGTCTGCGCGTCACTGCGCGCGTCCGCGATAGCGGTAGCAAGGTCGTCAGTTGATCTCACGCTTCCGCCTCTTTGCCCACGGCGACGGCGGCGCCGACCGGATGCATCTCGCCGCAGTACGGCCAGTCGGGGCAGCAGGCGTCTATTGCCAAGTCCAGCGCGGTGTCGTCGTAATCGTTCATCTCAGCGCCTTCAACAGGTACGGGTCCATATCCGGTTGCTTCACCAGCCATGACACGTAGTCGCTTGGTAGTTCCTTGACCGGCGCCCCTTTGTGCTTCCCGAACGCCATCACCTTCGGAATGCGCGCGTCCTCTGACAGTTCCCATAACTGCTCCCATGATTCAATACCTCCCAACTTTTTCGCCATCCGGTAAAGCAGGATCGCGGACATAAGAGCATCCGCCGCCGCGCCGTGCGCATTGCGCGCCAGTTCGCGCGCCCGCGTTGGCTGGAGCATGTACATCACCGCGAGTTGCTTGTGCGAGTCCAGCGTAGGCCACAGCGAGCGCGCCAGCGCCAGCGTACAAATGCGCTTGACGGGCGGCTCCCCAATAACCTTCCAGTCGTAATCGACGTTATGACCGACGATGTATTCCGTGCCCTCTGGCAAGTGGAAGCCAGCCGCGGGCGGACAGTCGGCAACGTCGGCATCCTCGATCATGTGAGTTGCCATCGCGCCGTACTCAATTTTTCGGCCTGGGTTCCAGCGATGGGGTATGCACCCATCTTTAGAGATGATCGGCAGCCCGCCAACGATGCTGAGTTCAATCAGTGCGGATTCCACCAGCGCCACGGGCTCGGTGACGCCGGTCGTTTCGGAGTCAAAAACAAACACGCTCACGCGACGATCCTCATCGGCGGGAACTCGAAGTCCTCGAATAGCCCCATCGCCTGCAACTTCAACTTGCTTTCGTGCATGTATTCGGTGAACTGCGCAACGCACTCCGCGAGCTTGGCGATGAACTCATCGTCGCGCTGGAAGCGGATCATCACCGGCGGCAGTTCGGGATTGTACGAGCAGAAGTCCCACCATTGGCGCTCTGTGATCCAGAGCCCGCCCTGTATCTGACATCGGTATTTCTCCTGCGCGTCACCCAGCAGGTAGCCGACGTGCGTATGTGCGGCTGGGCATTTGATTTCCAGCCCGCCATCGGTGCCAATCAGGCCATCGGGCGAGCATCCGGCACTCCGGTCATCGCGCAGCAGGAATCCGACTTGCTCAACGTCGTAGTCAGTCTGCAACTCGTACCACTTCCGCGCCTCGTGCTCCATGATCGTGCCACGCTGCATAAAGTCCGATGTGGCGTCATCCAGTGGGCGCCCGATTAGCTGCTCCGCAAGTAGTTCGTGGCAATAGCCAGCAGCCGACGCGCTCATCTTGCCAGTCTTGGGCGTGATGATCTTGTGGAAGCTGCTGGCACCGGGGATGCCGATCTTCGCATCCAGCCACGCCTTTGTCCCTTGCTCAACGTCAACGCGGATCATTTGGCTTTCTCCTGCTTCCGCTTGAGCGTTTGTACCGCCTTGTCATATTCAGCCGCTGGCAGTTTGTCGAGGACTTCCACGCCCAGCCACGCGAGAAACTTCACGCGGTCAACCTTCGTGTCCCCGATCAAATCTTCGAGGCACGTCAGTTGGTCCTCAGTGATCGGAGTCGGGTCAACTACTTCGCCGTCCGTGTCGCCCTCTGGCGTGAGCCCCAGCGCGGCCATGAGCGTGCGGCGCTGCGCGAACGTCATCGCGGCGCCGTACTTCTGCTGATCGCTCATCGCCGCGTTCGTTGTTGTCGGCAGTGTAAAACTGGACGCGCGCGAGTGCCCGGCCTCGTGGATCACCGTACAGATGACAGTGAGCATCCCGCCCGTTGCCGTGCTATCCCAGGTGTACGACAGTCCGTGCATGACGAGTACCGGCGCGATTGTCTTCGCTACTTCCTCAAGTGGCGCATAGGAATACGACATCCGCCCGCCCTTCTTGGTCGCAAAGTCTGCGTCCTTCGTCCTGTGGAGCGGCGGGCACTCCTGCTGGAACTTCGCCAGCGCGATGTTGAACTCGCGCGCGGCGTCACGGTCTGCGATGCGCTCGTGCAATTCGACCAACTTCTCCAGCTCTGCGGCTGGCAGTCGTTCGCGGATTGCGATGTCGAACAGGTCCATGATTGACACCGGCGCCGTGCGTGGCGTCGTTAGCGCGCTTCGCGGTTCGTGAACGGATACGGCAGTGCTGCCATTCTCCACCAGCGCCGACTCCAATAGCGGGAGCCCTTCTTTCTGAATCTTGCTCATCGCACAGCTCGTGCGTCTGCGCGAGCCAGAGCGCGGTTAAGGGCCGAGTTGGGCGAGACGAGAACAGCTTCCGGCATGTCGGTAAGAATCCGCCGAACATCGCGCGCTATTGACTCGCCGCTCTGAGAGTCACGGAACTCCTGCAACTGCTTCCGCGCGTCCGCCTCTTCCTTGTCTGCCGCTGCCAGTGCTTCGCTGAAATCCTTGCCTTGGCCGATCCAGACAACTTCGTAACCCTCTTCGCCGTACCCGCCACGACCGACGCGCCAGTCGTTGTCGTCGATCATTTCCCACACACCATCGCGCCCCCAGCGTGCTTCTACTGCATCATCCCGCCATGCTTTGCAGGATGTGCAATCGCAATCGCTGAGAGCGGCATCGCTGCCATCGTGTACCCGCATTGTCATACTCCAACCGCCCCCGTTACACTTAAGGCGCAGGCGCTAGGGCTAAGAGGCGTCTGGCTTTCGCAAAGCGCCGGGGCTGATATCCTCGGCGTTTTGTTTACCACATCGGCTGATCCGGGCCGGACTTGAACCGGCATTTGTTTCTGGCTTATCGCTTCCTCAGCGTTTTGGTGCACCTCTGCGCTGATTCCCCTACCGGACCATAGAAAAGCAGGGGCCGGAGTCGCACCGGCTACCTCCGGGTTATGAGCCCGGCGCGCTACTGTTGCGCCACCCTGCGATAGTTTTTCGCTCCCGCTACCAGTCGCTCTCGCGACAACAACACATTCCGGTCCTGCCTTCACTTCCGCCGCGTACTCCGACAACAAGAGTTGCGGGCGCTCCATGCAATGCTGACGGAATACTTGTGACCACCATACTGCGCACTTCTGCATCGGGACGGGCGCGGTCATTGTCCGCCACTCTCTGCAAAGCTGCGCGCAAGGCCGATGGCCTTCTCTTCCATGCGGTCCAGCGCCGCTAGAGCGAAGATGTCGCACCCGCACACCTCGCACGGGCCGCTACGCTCGGCGTTCCCACTGTGCCGCCCGATAACCTCAGCGCGATAGGGGACGGACATTTCAGCGAGACAACGCGGGCAAGCGGTGTGCACGGTGGTGGTGAGTGTGGCGGTCATTGCATGTAGAGTGGTCACGATGCCGCCTTCGCGTTCTTCGCTTCGATCTCGGCGTTGCGCTTCTCGGTGCGCTTGTCCTGCACCCAATCGGCCAGCTCGTCGTAGTCGATGCCGTGGCTTTCATTCATGACGGCGAAGAACGCACCGTCCGGTAAATCGTCGTGCATGTCAACGTGATCGCGGATGTATTCCCAGCGGGATTGTTTCATGCTTCTCTCCGATCAATGCGCAGCACTGCGGGCGCGTCCAATTCTGCCAGTGAGCGCTGCGCTTCGTCCTCAGCTTCGAGCACGCGCGTCAGTCTGTTTATCTCAACTGCGTCAACGCGGTTAGCGCGGTCGCGTGCAACGATTGAAGCCCGGCGCTGCTGTATTGCGGACAGCATGGAAGCGCGGGAGGTGATGATGGGTGTCATCGCATCACCTGCACGACGATGACGAGAATCGCGGCCACAACGGCGAGCCAGAACACGGTGACGGCCACTCCGGCGATTATGTCAGTACTGTGGTGGCGTTGCCGCGACGGGTGGCGAGTTTGCGCAACCCTTGATTTCACCGTAGCGGCTGGCGAGCGTGAAAGGATGTTCCGTCTCATGCTACCGCCTGCGCTTCAGTCTCGACGCGGGGAGGAAATACGACCTCTCCCGGCCTTCCAATGCGCGCTGTGATGATTTGCTCAATGCGCTCGTGGCGCTGGCGGCCATTCACCACGCGCGAAACGAGAGAGGCATCGACTTCAGCTATGGCGGCAATCTCTTTTGTGCCGCCATGCCCTAGCCGCTCCTTCCTCTCCCAGCGCGTCAGTGATACCTTAATCTTTCTAGTCATTTGTTGACCTCGTTTTCGACTGTGACAGTAAGCTAATTACTGTGACCGCATCTTGTCAATAGCTGACCGTCAACACTTACCGGGGCGGTAAATGGCAGGCAGGGAAGAGTTCATGAGGTTGCTTGGGAAACGCCTCTTTGCGGCGCGTCACGCGCTGGAGGGGAGGCTAGAGAGGCCGGTGCAGCTTCAGGAAATCGCGGCCGACATCAGAAAACGGATGGGGAGCAAAAAGGCCCCAGCGGATTCTGTCGTGTCTCGCTGGCTTGCGGGCAAACAACTCCCGCGTGACATCTATGTATGGTACGCCATCAGTGGCGCACTGGGTGCGAGGCCGGGCGAATTGGTGTTCGGAGAGATGGGAGACGCAGGGAAAGGGGCTGTTGCCCGGAACCGCTTGGTCAATTACACAAACAAGGGGGAGCGATGAGACGGACGTTGATTGCGGGGCTCGTAGTGGCTGCGATGGCGTGCGGCGACAAGGCACCTACCGAGCCGGAGCCCATACCAAATCCCACAATAGTGATTTCCGGAAACTCGGCCTGGGTCGCGTGCCTGCCATTCTCCGGGGACTGCAAGTTGGCTTTGTCAGTCACTAACGCAGGCCCGGGGTGTTCTTCCAGCACCAACGTTATTGCACGACTCTACAACGCCAGTGGTGTGCAGGTAGGGCCGGACATTATCATGCTGCGCTTTGGCGTTGGTCCGATAGGTGGAATTCGCGTAGACCAGATCGTACCACTAGAGGCAGTTGATTATACGACCGCCGCCAGCATACAGGCTGCATCAACTTTCCAGATATTCCCATCATGGAACGCTGCGCTCTGCTAGCCGCCGCTCAGATTCGCCAGCGCAACAATCAGCCCGGCACCACCGACGACGCCAAACAGGAAAGCCTCTGTTTTCGTCGGGGAGCGCTGCGTTTTTTGCCAACGCTTCTCCAAGTCTCGCGCCACATCCATCGCCCGATCCGTCTGCAACTTCCACCCATCACGATCCACGGCCATGATGCGCAGGTCGTTCGTGATGCGCGCCACGTCGAGAGAGTCCGTTTTGATGATCCCCCTGAGACTGGTGATTGTCGTGTCCTGAGACGCTACAGCGGCGTCCAGCTTGACCACTGTGGCGACAAGTATGGGCACGCTATCTTGCGCCGACTTCGCATCTTCGAGCGCACCACGCAATGAATCCGCCCCGGCGCGAGCCCTTGCCGTCGCGCGCTCGGATGCTGCCGCGCGGTTCGCCTGCTGCTGCGCCATGTGTCTGAGCGATTCGCCAATAGAATCCGATACCGCTTGCGCGCTGTCAACTGCTGCGCTTATTCGGGCGCGCAGTGCAACTGAGTCAATTACCGCGATGGGAATGCCGGGCTTGGGGTCAGGCGCGCATTTCTCACCAATCCACAGAATGAGCAGGGCGCCGATGATGACATAGAGCAGGACGATCTGCGGCTTCATACGAAATGACCGCGCGTCTCAGCCGGTATCGAGATGCGTTTATGCGTGCCAGCCGCTACGCTGTCTGCTTCTGCGTTTGCTTCGTCCTCATACATATCGGCAACGTGCAGCCTGAGTAACCTCAAAAACTTCTTGCCGAAATACGAGAACAGGAACGACACCACCTTGAGAAAGCCCAGCCCCTTCGCGTGCTCGTACTGCAATACATGCACGCACTCATGGCAAAACGTGCGGAACTGGGCGTGCTCTTTCGGTCGCTCCTTGAATCCCCATTCCAGATAAACGCGGCGGCCCACCGTGAACGACGTACTGAATAGCCGGAAGTTGTCGCGGGTGCGAACCATCAGCGGCTTGCCGTCGAAATGGACGATCAGATTTCGTATCATGTCAGCGCTTCCCACCAGTACACAAAGCGGTCCTCTGGCTTGAACTTCCACGGCTTGCGAGCTACCGCCCAACCCTCGCGCGGGTCTCCAATCTGCCCCGGAACGGTCGTGTTCCCGCTTACAGTGTCATTCCCCTGCAAACAGAACCCGGTGTGCGCGAAGCGCTTCAGGCCCGCGTTGTAGATCAGAAATATCGCCCCTGGAGCTGGGCCTACCTTGAGGGTTGCGTTTCCTTTGGCCCACTCCCCGAGCAAGTAACATGACGCCGTTTTCGGGACGGGCCATTGCGAGCCCAATGCCGCGAGCCCTACGTCGCACACGTAGCAGGCACACCAAGGCTGGGGAGGGGTGAGGCCGGTTTGCCTGATGATCCGATCCACATACGCGCCCCGGTTTGCGCCAACTTCCTGTGCGCCGACAGTCGCAGCAGCGCAGCGCAGTACGATTTCCTGCGGCGTGATGTTCAAGGCGTCGGCTCGTATTCAAGGTCGGGGTCGCGCGCCGGAGATGCGTCGGGTACAGCGACTGGCGCAACCGCGCCGGTCTTTTGCGTCGTCTGTTCGGAAATAACTGCGCCGCGCGCTGCCTCGGTGCGGGAGTGCGTGATGCTCACACTGGTACGTTCGAGGAACTTGATAAACGCCCACGGCCCGACGGCGGTAGCTGATAACAGAATCGCGGTACCCAAGTCGAACGGGTTCCCGATTGCATGAAAGCCGATGATGCAGACGATCACCATGATCGGCCAAACTTTTCCATACGCAAACTGCTTTGTGTCGGCATCTTTCAGGTCCATGAAGTTGCCAGCGCCGGTGCCGACGCTCTTTATCATCTCGCGTGGGCTCATGGCCGTGGCGGCTCCCCCGGCTCGTGCTTCCAGCGGAGCGATGCCAGGTCCGAGTACTCAGCATTTGGCAGCAGCCATGTCTGATACATTGGCGCAAGGTTGTGGCGAATCTCCGCTATCTCCCACGTATTGCGGCGCTGATGCCCTTTCATTTCGTCAACCTGCGCGCCCAGTCCGGCATCGCCTTCCAGACCCACGTAATACTTGATGTCGGTAAGTGCGGCCTGCATTCGGACGCTATTGGCGTTGAGCGCTACCAGCTGTTCCTCAACTCGCGCCAGCCCGGCCTTCGTTCCTCGAATAGCGCCCTTCATTGCGTTGTACGTAGCGCCAGCACCGAACAGCGAGCCCGCGCCTATCAGAGACACCGCGGTAGCGACCCACGAATTAGTACCGACAGCCTGAGCGACGATGATGGCGGCGCTCGGAACAACAACAATACCAAGTAGCACGGCAACCTCTGTTGCTGCGCGTTTCATCGCCCGCCGCCTGCCCTGCGCGCGTCGGCCTTGTACGTGCGCGAAAACTCGCCGCGCACCGTACTGACGCGAGACTCTATCAGGTCTTTTTTCTTCATGTCATCAGCGCTCTGGTATGTGGGGCTTTCAATCAGCCGCCGCAATACTTCATTAATGCGTGTGCCCTCGGCCTCTACGCGGTACGAGTATGAGTGCGGTTCTTCGGCTGCGTCCTTCTTTGCGCGTTGCGTGATGATCGCGCCCACGCGCTGCACTTCGGCGCGCACCGGGTCCGATGTCTTGTCGTCGCGAGTGTTGAATGGGTCAATCGTAGAGCGAATTAGGTTCGCACCCGGTGTCGTTGCGCGTTTGATTGGCTTACCCAACTGATCGACTCTCGCGGGTAGCGTTCTCGATACAAACGGTATGCGCGCCTTCGCCGGTCCCAATGGATCGCCGCGAGTGTCGCGGATGGTTGGATCGGTCGCACGAGCGGCGGAGCCCAAGAGCGATGGCACAATTGAGCCAACCGCCTGCGGCAGTATGCGCTTTGCGCCGTCTGGCCGCGTGATGCCTTCCAGTATTTCCTGTGGCCCTTGCAGGAACGGCTGTTCGGCTATCGTCTTCCCGATGCCCAGTGCGGCACTCTGTGCGCCGTCGTGGTACAGGTGCGCGCCGAACGCCATCAGATTCCCCAGTGGCGAGAGTCCAGGGACGCGGAACCATTGGTTACCGACCTTCACAGCGTCCGCTTGCTCGCCTACCAGCGATTGCGTATCGCGCTCGCCCTGACTTGTCGGTGTGCCCGGCGTCATCAGCTTGCGGCGTGCAAGATCGTAACCCAGCAATACGGCCAATGAGCCCGTAGCTGTGCGGCCAGCCGATTCTGCGAACTGTTTCTGTAGTCCGTAGATGGCGCTCGCATCTTTCCCGCCGCGTGCAGCGCGGTAGAGCTTGAACAAATCTGCGCCCGTTTTGATTGCGCCCAGTGGCGAGTACGCGGCCACCTTTCCAGTGACAGCGCCCGGCGTCCGCGTGAATGGCATTACAAAGTCAGCAGCCGCACCGGCAACAGGTGACACCTTCCGTACCGCTTGCTTCGCACCTGACGCCAGTGAGCCCAGCACATTCTCATTCTGGAACACTGCATGCTCGCCGTCAGAGATTGCACGTAGTACCATCTCGTTAGTCGGTGCCGTGGCTTTCGCGATGCGCATCTGCTCATCCAGGGACCGCATCATCGCCGCTTGCCTGAACGGACGGTCAGCAGCGCCCATGCCCCGAAAGACGAACTTCTGATATGCGTCCACAAACACGTTATCGAAGTTGACCTCGTGCCCTATCTCAACCTTGCGGAGTGCGTCGTCGAGCGGGATACCACGCATGACCTGGCCCGCTTCCTTTAGTCCCAGCTTGGCACCTTTGAGCGATGCTGCTGCTGCACTCGCGGGACTGAATGATTTTGTGTGTATCCCGGTAACGGCAGCCGCGAGGTTATCCATGACCGTAGCCGGGATGTCCTTCGCGGTTTCCAGCACTTGCATCGTCAGATTGCCGAGCGTGTTTCTGACCTGTGTCGCGGGTCCGGTCAACAGTCCGGCCTTTCGGAGTGCGCCGAACTTTTCCAACGGCGTCGAGGTTCGCAGTGTGCCCATGTACTGAATGAGCCCGACGCGGTTACCGTCCTCGATGAATTGCCCGATCTGTCGCATCTGATCCGTTGTCGGATCAAAGCCATCGCGCAACCGCTTCGCTTTCGCAAACCACACAGCCGGGTCCAGCGTTGCGTTAGCAAGAATCTTCATCGCGTTCAAATCGCGGCCGGTTTGCGAACGGGCCGGTATGAACTGCGCGAGTAACGAATGGTTCTGCGCTTCCATAGCTGCGATGCTGCGCGTCAACTCTTCGCGCGACTCCGACGACAGCGGGGAAGTCTCCATCGTTTTGTACGCCCGGCCCAGTTGCGTTGTGTTCTCAGCTATCACATTACGGATAGCCAGCATTTCAGCACCGCCCAATCTGTTCGATGCTTGCCCCTGCTGTAGATCGTCGATGCCAATGCTGCGTGCGATGGCTCTGGTTTCATTCCACGTTACCGGCGTTTTCGGTGCCATGCCGTGCTGCTGGACGACCGTTTGCACCTGTTGGCGTAGTCTTTGCTCGCCGGTAGGGTCCAGCGCGAACTTGCCAAGGTTGACGAACTCTGACGGGTCAATCTCTGACACTGGAACTTTGAGTGCTTCCGGTTTCATGGGCTGCGGCGTGATTAGTCGCATATCGGGACGGCGCGATGATATCATGCGCTTCACTGCTGCGCCACCTGCGAACGTGATGCCCATCGCCGTAGCTGCTCCCATGATAGCGCCGCGCTTTCTGTCCTCTTTGTCTGCTGCTGCGCCTACTGCGGCGCCTGTTGGTGCAGCAGCGAGTTGCGAGAGGATTAGCGGGTTGACGACGCCTGAACGATTACCGCCGCCGGGGGCCAGCCTGCGTTCAACTGGAATCGGTGCAGTTTTCGGCGCTGGCACTTCAATCGCAGGCGCAGGACTCGGCATCGCATCGGCACGTTTCGGCGGCGCCTTCTTGCCCGGCAGTCCACCAATCGCGCCAATACCCGCGCCAACCACCGCACCCACGAACGGGTTATCAGGCGAGTACGCCGCACCTCCAGCCGCGCCAGACACAGCAGAGCCAGCAACACGAGCGGCCAGCGGTTTCGCGCCGAGCTTCAATGCAGTACCGCCAACACCGCGAGCCATCGGCCCAGCGGCCACATTCGCTACGGTCTGTGCGCCACCTTCCAGCATTTCGCGTCGTGTGACTGCGCCCTGCTCATCCGCGCTCACGGTGTCCGTTTCCCGTGGAACAAATCCCATCGCTTCCGCGCCGCCGTAATTGGACAGCGTGCCCGTTGCACCGACGCCGCGACGGGAGCCCACGACCGGAGCAAATAGCGCCTTGCGTGCGGACTCTATCGGAGCCGTCACCATCTGCTTTGCGAACTCGCCAACGGTCGAGTATAGAGACGGCTTCCTTTCTTCCGGCTCTGGCTCTGCCGCAAACGGATTATCAGCCGAATACTTGCGGCGCTTCGGTTGCGACGGTTGCGCGAAAGGGTTGTCAGCGCTGTACGCTCTGACGCTCGTGCCCACTACTCGCCGCCCCGTTCACGTTGCACCTGTGCGGTCGCCTCTGCGCTGCTCATGCCAGCCGCTTTCAGTTCTTCCCAGCGGTCAGCGTCAGAGATGCCGGGCTGGCGTTTCGGTAGCGCTGCAGCGCCTGCCGGTGGTGGGGCGCCGCGAAGTTCGCCAACGGTGCCGGTTGGTGCGCTCGCTGCTTTCGGCGCACTGGGAGCCATTGAGCCATAGCCGAAACTGATCGCCGCGTTCGGCGGCTTCGGCGGTGCCAGCTTCGTTCCATATGCAGCGTCGGCTTCCTCTTGCGCCTGACGCAGTGCAGCATCGCGCGAGAGGCCGGGGACCGGATCGTTGTCGATGTCGCCTCGCGTGCCTTTCGTCAATTCGATGACACGGCTGGCGACGTACTTTCGTGCCTCGTCGTCGTAACTTGCACTTAGCGATGGTGCGGGTGGCGGCCTGTTCTGGTTCCGCATCCGCGCCAATTCTTCCTGTGCTTTCAGATATTCAGGAGAGCCCAGTACTGGCGCGCGTGGCGTCGGCTCTGGCAAATAGACATCGCCGGGGTCTACACCGTTCTCAATCGCAGCCCGCTGCTCTGGTGTGCCACCACGCGACTGTGCGAGCGCAGTGCGGCCTGCTGCAACCTGATCGCGCTGCGCCTGCGCCTGCGCATCCATGCGCGCCTGACGTTCTGCTGTCGCCCGCTGCTGCGCCTTCTGCGCTGCCCGGTCTTCTTTCTCCATCATGAACATTTCCAGCGCGAGCTTGTCCAATTCAGCCTGACGCTGAGCTTTCGCTTCGTCCGCCTGACGACGACGCACGACCTCCTGGCCTTGCAGCTTGCCTCTGATCGCGCCAGCGCGAGCGCGAGCCAGAACGCCAAAGTTGATCGGGGGGAACGCCATCAGAATCGTATCGGTACGGGTCTACCCGTTACCGGGTCAATCTGGTTGCCATACTGATCGTAACCGGGGCGCGGTGCCGGCCGGCCAGTACCCACGCTATCGCGCGCGTCCTGTTCTGCCAGATCGGCCAGCGAGGCATTGGTGTCCCTCGCCTGGTTGCCCCAGTAATCGGCCGCGTCACCATATGCGCCTACCGGTGAACCTTGCGCGCCAGTATTGTAAATATCGAGCCCGCGGCGCACACGAGAATTGAGCAATGCATCCTCGTCAAACGTCTGGTTACGCGAATTGTCGATATTGCGCTGATCTTCGCCGCGCTGGTATCCACGCTCGCCCCTCAGCTCGTCACGCCCGCGCTCGCCGCGATTATAAATACCCTCTTCGTAACCCGCCAAATCACTGAGGCTTGCACGACCGCGGTCGTACAACTCGTCGTCACGGGAAAGCGCGGCATCCCGTTCGCCCACGTCTCGACCGTAACGGCCTTCCTCAATTCCAAGCTGGTCAAAACCGTAGCGCCGCTCCCGGTCTGCCTTGTCCATTTCTGCGCTGTATTGATCGCCACCGACCTTGTACCGCGTGTCGCGCTCTGCTGTCGCGTCACCATAGGCGTCCCGCCCAGCACCATAGCGCTTGTCGCGCTCTGAGACTCCCTGCTCATACGCGGTCTGGCCAGCACCGTAGCGCTTATCGCGCTCTGAGACCGAATCACCATACTGATCCCGACCTACGCCATACTCGGTATCGCGCTCTGCTGTCGCGTCACCATAGGCGTCCCGCCCAGCACCATAGCGCTTGTCGCGCTCTGAGACTCCCTGCTCATACGCGGTCTGGCCCGCGCCGTAGCGCTTGTCGCGCTCTGAGACTCCCTGCTCATACGCGGTCTGGCCCGCGCCGTAGCGCTTGTCGCGCTCTGACACTGCTTGCCCATACGCGGTCTGGCCCGCGTTGTAAGCCTTGTCCCTTTCCGAAACCATGTCACCGTACTGGTCGCGGTCCACGCCGTAGGCCTGATCCCCGATACTCTGCGCGCCCTGAATGCCGCGTGAAAGCGTATCGCGATTGAAGCCGGCCGCAGCAAGTTTGTTGCTAAATGCAGAGTCAGACGACGCACGGCCAGCGCTCGCAGCGCCCAAATCCAGATTGCCGCCAGACGATGCAACATCGGACGCCAGGCGCACGCGGTCCTGAATGTCCTGCATGGTCTCGCCGGCTGCGCGCGTCCCCAGCTCTTGCCGGGCCAGACTTAATTCCCGCTCCCGCTGGCTATTTACATCGGTCAGGTCGTTCGTCGTGAGTCCTGCGCCCACCCTGCCTAGCGCGCCAGCCTTCTGTGCCACGCCTCTAATGCGCTGATCAAACTCCGGCTGCCCGCGCTGGACCAGTTGGTCGTATGCATCAGACGCAAGCTTTACACGATCCGGCGAACTAAACGACGACTCGAGCCCTTGCGCCGCTAGCTCTCGAGCGCGCCCAACGTCGCCGCCGAATGACACGCCCCCGGTACCGGATCCAGCATCAACCGAAAACTCACCACCGCTACCAGCGCCGGAGAGTAGTCGCGCATTCGCATCGCTGGCCAGCTTGATCTGCGCGTTGGTACGCGATGCGTCCATTGGCCCAACGCTACCGAGCGTGGCAGATGGGGCCACGCTGCCAAGTCCCGCTGCTGGCCCCACGCTGCCCAGCCCCGCTGCTGGCCCCACGCTGCCCAGCCCCGCTGCTGGCGCTACACCTTTGTAACTTGGTCCCGATGCTATGTCACCGAGGCCCTTTGCCGCTTTTACAAAACCAAGACCTGCGGCCGGCGCCACGTTCTCATAGCCGGGCACCTGTGCGCCCTGCTGTCTCTGGTTCGCATTAGCGAGAGCGGAGGTCGTAACAGCCGTGTTTACCGGCGCGACTGGCTGAAACGGCATCGGCGTGGATCCGGCAAGTTTTGCGGCCGCCTGATCGGTGTAGCCTTCCGCCGTTGTCTGACGCGGCGTGACGCCTGGTGTAATCTGCGTGCCAACGAGATTGTTGTCCGCACCGAACGAGGTGACCTGAGCCCCAGGATATGACAGCGCTTCAGTAGTCGTCCCCGGTGTATTCGGTGGTTGAACATCAGATGCGAGCCTGAGCGCACCTGTAGCGTTCCTGGCTGCCGTTTGTGCCACTCCTGCCGCAGTGTCCGCAGCAGTATTCACGGCAGCAGTCGCGCGCCTTGCGTCACGGCGCTGTCGAAGTGAAAGCGACATCAGATAAGCCCTTTCCGCCGCGCGGCTTCGAGTACGCGAGGACTCGGGCCGCGCGATATCGGTGCTATAGGTGGACGTGCGGCGAATGCGTTAGCGCTCCGATACTGTTGCGACAAGTCGGGCGCCTGCATGTCAGACAGCAGGCGCAACCCTGTGGTACGCAGTGGTGCGCGTTCTGCGTATTGCCCTTCAGCCTGACCAACCGCCTTTCCCTGATAACGGTCAGCGCGCCCCTGCTGCTGCATTCCCTGGTAGGCTGATGCGAGCTGTAAGCCGGTATTGGCAAGCTTGCCAATATTGAGCGCACTACCCCCAGGGATAAGGCTACCCACAAGTGCGCGCGCATGATCCCCCGTGTTGCCGCCAGAGAGCGCCGAACCGCCGATAGCGGCAACCTGACGAAGGCCGGGAGGCAATACGTTACTAGCGAGCTTCAGGCCTCCGCCCACAATCTTGCCGAGTTTTTTCCAAAAACTCATGTAACCGTCCCGCGTGTACTCAGAATTAACCAATTGGACGCGTCGGAAATCAGCATCACTGTGGCATACTGATCGTCCAGCGAAAGCGAGGTCGCGCCGTCAAAGGTCGATGTAGAATCCACTACTATGGCATTCGCACCGCTATTCATGCGCTTGATAACCTTGATTTGTCTCGGCATCGTGTTCGCAGCGGGGAGCGTCACCGTGAATGCGCCGCCTGTGGCATCAGCTAAGACAAGGAAATCATCCCGCAAAACCTCATAGGCGGCGGTCACGTCATGGCGGTTCCCTTGCAGTGGCGCATTCACCACTGGCGTGAGTTGCGGCAGACGCCGGTTATGGTACCTGATGTATTCGGACAATTCCATACCGGCCGACACTGTTTGGTAGTCCCACTGAGGCTTGGTGCTATGGGGCATCGGGCAGCTCCACCGTCAGCGTATTTCCCACGGTGCTGAACGCCCTGAGTTGTGCGCCGTCGCCAATACCGTGGCCAGCTACAATCGCCGAGAATGCGACAGACAACGATTGCTCACACTGCACCTTTGCGGCGTGCAGGTTCGTGAATAGCGCCATCTGCTGCTCCGTGACCTCGAGAGTCCGCATCATGTGTTCGGCACCGCGAGAGTTACAGCCTTAAGCCCAGCGCCACCGCTGTCGTTGGCGCCCACAGTGATCGTCATTAGAACGTTGTTCATGATCAGTTGTAGGAAGTTCAGGGCGTCCGTATACACGTTCGCCCATCGGTTGTCGCCAGTCCCGTTATTCTGGTCCGCATTGGTTGTCGGCCAAAAACTCCCAGCTATGGTAGCGTTCCCGATAATCGCCCACTGGTTGCCGGCTCCGGTGATGCTCGCTGTGCCTTGGACAAGGTTGCATGACGTGGTGGCAGTAAGTGAGATGGTCGTTACAGAGGTTCCCACGATGAACGTCCCGTCATGATGGGAGACGTTGCCGGTTGTTTCCATTCCGCCGGACGTAATCGTGAGCTTCCCGCCGCCGGTTATTGTGCTCGTGACTGTAAGAGTTGCGGAGACCGTGACCGTAGCAAGGGCGGCGGTTCCTGACGATGTGATGCCGGTGAGCGAGCCAAGCGTACCCGCGATTGTTGAATTACCAGTAACCGCGATGCCATTGGCTGTGATCGTCAGAGTACTGGCTATCGTGATCGCAGTTGAGAATACGGGCGCAGTCGTGAACGTGTAGACAGCCGTGACTGTCCGCGCCTCATCGGAAAACATGCCGTGAGAGATCAGCTTATCGCTTAGCCCCGTAACAAAGTACGTATTGTGAAATGCGCTCGTGACGAGATCGGAACCGCTTCTGGTTGGAATCGCGGTAGTCGTTGACATCCTATTTCACCGTCCGGTCTCTCGTTGTCAGTAGCGCGACCGCTTCCCACGATGTGAACGAGAACCGTTCACCCAGTGCGGAATGACGGAGAATGGGTTGCAGCCAGCGACCATGACCCGAAATCCCCACAGTTTGCCGCGACTCTATCAGCGAATCGTCAGCATAGAAAAACGTGTCATAGGCCTTAGTGTTGTAGAGCGTGCCCCCGGCCCCCTCGAAGCCCACAGAGATAGGCGTCGATGTGCCTCGCGGCGTCACGTAGCTGCTATCGGCCGTGATGGGTTCGGGAAGCGAGAGGACAATATCCACGCGGTCCCATGTCTTCTCGGCTACCATACTGGGTCCCCAGGGGTGCCCTTGCACTTCATGGATAATCGCAAGCGTTGCGGTCGGGTAAACATCATCCCACACTTGGCCGTCCGGCGCTCCATGCTCATATGCAAAGCCGTCCGCAATGCCCAGGTGGAACCACACCGGGGCCCCGGATGCGTTCTCAGCGATGCAGGAATCGGCAGACAAAAATCCGGTGAACACGCCTACCAGATCGGGTATCGTCCCGCTCTGCTTATCGATCCGATACACGAGCCACATGCTCGGATTAGTCTGCCCCAACTCGGGCAATCCAATAAGCACGGCACTCATTGGCGTGTATTCGAGAATGGCCGCGCTCGGAAGTGCGGTCTTTACGACGTTCTTTATGGTCTCCTTGCAATCTTCCCAGAGCGGTATTGGCTGCCCGCCCGGTTGGAAATAGTGCGGCTGACCATCAGCGTTCACGAAGAAGATGCCAGCGTCCGTCACCTTCACAGGTGATAGAGTGCCCTCTGATTCACTTACACTGGATCGCGTACCCGTAGTCTGGAACTCGTCGTTAACGCGACCAGTGATTGAGAGGATGCCGCGAGAGCGGAAAGCGTAAAGAGCTTCGTTAGTAGCGGCGAGTGCGTAGAACGGACCAGCGCCCAGCGGCGTCCATGAATTGTTGTAGCCGCCAGCTTCATAGCCAGTATTGAATGCAGCTTCCTCTGACCATGCGAACGTGTCTCGCTCAGTGCCCTTGATTACAAATGCCTTTGCGTAGTGATTGACTGGCTCGCCGTAGGTGACTGGTACGTTCGTGCCTTCGACAATTCCGCCAGCGCCAGCGGTACCATCCCAGGTGAACGGGACATTGATACCGTCAGAGATAATTATCACGCCCTGATACGAAGCTGTCCGAATGCGGGCGGACACAGAGAGAATGCAGCTAGCCGATGTGATATTAGCTTGCGTGACTACACTGGCCCAGAGCGATGTTGCAAAGTCGTATTCATAGATGATGCCGTCAACGATTGCATTGAGGTGCCCGACGCCTGCGGTTGTTTTCCAGAAGAAAATGGCCTGACCGACAGCGGCACCAGAACCCATCGCAGCATCGCCGGTCAGGCCGCGATATGTGAAACCGGGACGACCGACTACGGGAGTACCGGGAGGACCGGGAGGCACATATGCATTTAATAGCACACGCGCCCTATCGTTTCGCGATGCGGCAGGTGCAATGGAATCCGTCATTCCCGTATACAACCCGGCCTGATATGGCGGTAGTTCACGCGGATACCACGGCAATGACGTTCTCATACGTTACTTGCCGCGATAGCGTCGATGTAACGTATGTTAGCCCAGTCGCGCGGATGAGATGGTGCGTTGTGCTGTCGCTTCCATATCCACAAGTACGTCCCGCGATTTTCGGCAGGACACCAGAGCTTTTTCAGTTCCATTGTAAACGGCGTTGGGTCCATCTCACCACCGACAGCGCACCAATTCTCCAACGCCTTCCACACGATTATCAGCCGCGCGTCTTTCGGCTTGATACGCGCAATCGGTTCGACGCTCGCTGATATCGCTGTAGCTGGAGTAATGAACCTTGCATACGGCGTTGCCGTTCCGGTTCGACCGTTCGGCACTCTGATCCGATCGCCCTCAATTACAAAGTCGCCAGTACCGCGCGAGAATGTCGTCGCGTACATCTCACGCCCCTGCGCGGTGGCATACACCTCCGCATATGGTGGGAAGATCGGATCACCCGCTGCGTCGTCGCCAAACTCATAGGTAAGGCCCGAGTCCGGCGTCGTCATCACAACAGGAGCGCCGAGCAACATTTGCGGGCAGTGCGATGCTATCTCGCCAACTAACCAGGCTTGCGCCTCAGACAGCAAGGTATACACGCCGGCCGTGTCCAACTTTTCGTCGGCAGTTGGACGGCGCTGGTAGCGCTTGAATCGTGCGAGCAGATCGGCAGAATCGTAATCGGCCACAGCTCAAAACCTTGCCGCGATAGCGCGGCGCCGGCGTGCGAATACGAGCGCAGTCATGCCCGGCCCCGTTTCTTCGGCAGCTTCCCCCTCGAACGTGAATACGAAGGGCAGGAACATCCACAGATACATCGCTACGGCCCCGCCGGATCGGACGCCGTAACTGCGGGCGTGCCTGTGATAGCAGTCGTCCACGATGCGGTCGCGTCATCTTCCTTTGTGATCGTGACAGTGCCGCCCGATTCGCTTACCTTGTTGCGGAGCGCGCGCAGCGCTTGCCGCACTGTACGTACAGTTGTCGATCCTGAATCGGTGCCAGTCGCCATATCGCGATTGAGCATCGCATCTGCAATCGCAGCCAGCACCGTAGCATTGAGCGAAACAACGCCGTCCGACTTGGGAACCTTTGCCAGATCACTGGTGAGCGCGGCAACCTCCGTGTCCAACAGATCATCGATTGTGTCGATGGCTGTAGCAATTGTCGTGAGTGCGGAAAGCACAGCATCGTCCGCTGTACCGAGTGCAGTCGACAACTCTGCATTCGTCGGCAGATCAGCAATCGCCGCCGCGTGGTCTACGCTCTGTCCTACTGCGGTGTACGGATTGCCAGCGGTGAGCGGGATCTTCACCGGCACGATCTCCTTGCCCGCGAGAATGCCGCCGACGATTACATACTTGGGTGAACCGGACGCCGCACACGTAGCATCGACAACATCAACCCGCGCCAGCCCCGGTATTTCGATGTACGGCTCAACGCCACCATCAGCGTGCGCGGCATCGAGTCCGGCCAACGCCTGAATAGATGAGGTCATGTCAACCTCGACTGCGCCCTCGCGCCGGTACCAGAGTTCGAGCCCCGCCGTATCGTGATTCAGCGCGAACGGCACACCGTCCGCAATGGTGAAGCAGTAGAGGTCAATACTGACATCGGTAGCGCCCAAGACTTGAGGGATGTCTATTTTCATTACTCACATCCTATGTTGCATTAGTGTCGCGACTGGCGAACCGCCGCCGAGGTCGCCGCCCTCGAGGTTGTCCCACGAACGCCCGGCGCCGAGCAAGCCGATACCAACCTCGCCATCGCAACACCATCCGCTACAGCATCGTTGATCGCAATCAGGCCTGCTGCGTAGTAGTCGCCTGCGGCGCCCTTGCGAATCTTGAGATTGTTCACGGCCTCGCTAACGAGCAAATAGCTATTGACAAGCGAGTCCACGATATCAACGCCGCTCATTCGTACATGCAGTGGCGCGAAGGTACCGTCCCCACCGATGACGGCCTGTACGTACTGGTCGGCGCCAATAACCGGATCGACCACTGCATACTGGGCGCCCGGGTAGTCTCCGTTGGTGCCAGAGACAGCAACAGCCACACCACTGTCACGCTCAATTACCCCGAGCGTGCGCCGCTCCAAATTCGCCGCTAATGCGCCAGTGCCCGCAAAGTCGTCAGTGTAGGTCGCCATTTACGGCACTCCCACAACGATATTGCGGAAGTAGCTGCTCTGCGTGAGCCGCGGCGAACGGAACGTCGTCGGGAAGCTTAGCCGTTCGGTGCCTTCATGGCCGACATTCGCAAGCCCGGTATGCTCGGCACATAACACCCCTGCGTACCAATAGCGCACCAACCCATCGCCAGCTCCGTCGGCACTCTCAGCCCAGAACTCCTGCGTAAAGCGGAACCATTCGCCCGCATGAGGCCCACCGCTCTGATAGTCAATGGGGTGGAAGTCTGACAAGTTGCTGCCTGTGTCCTCTGGCGGGTTCGTCTCGCCATAGAACCCCTCCACTCTCGCATGGCTATTGGCTTGTATTTCAGCAGGGCCAGGCCATGTGTGATCTGTACGAGGACCGCAGCCGCCAGGGTCATCTTCTCGCGGGCGACAAAGCAACAACTTTTTGCACCCAGCGTTCGACGCGCTGTCATTTTCGTTATAGATGTCAAACGCATCGTTGTTGCCTACGCCCGTGGAATCGCTGGCAATCTTGCCCAGGCGCTCTTCCCACTGGACCATGATTTTACGTCGCGCAGTGCCAGGCAAATATAAGCTGAGTTCGCCACCAGAATCGCCCACGATGATGCAGGTGTCGCCATCGCTGGGAGCAGAACCGAAGGCCTGAGTTACAAAGTTGCCGTCAGCGTCATTGGAGGAAATGTCTCGCTTCTCCCCCGAGAGCGCCCCCGAGGTGTATAGCAACTGAGCCCCAGCCCATTGGTCCAACTCATAACCCGTGTATGTGGTAGCGTGGTCCGTGGCCGTCGGAGAGCCCGTAACACTACCTCCCGTTGGCATTGCCTGTAGCTGCAATCGAAACGCCCTACCTCCTGCACCATCGGCATTAACAGCAAGGCCGATACCAGTAGAGCTAATCCCACTACTGGCATGCACCGTCTGGAGGATGTCCTCAGCCTCGGCCAACGTGTCAGCGCTCTCAATATCCTGCGCTCCGCCAGGGCGAGTATCGTAAATAATCTCAGACCACGTGTCAGGATCCTCGCTCCCTTCGGGCGGAGGGGATGGAGGGCTGCTAACTACACCACCAGTCAGTGTGGATACAAGCACGATGGCCTCCGCTGTACGCCAATCGGAACCGGGCTCCTTGCTCTGTGCCGTGACTTTGTATGCATCTGCAACAATCCCGGCAGCGTAGCTGCCTGTTTGGTCTATCGTTCCACCCGTCGCGCTCCACGTTGCGGGATATTCGCGCTCTGCACTTCCATCGGCGGGCCATGCGTAATGTTTGAATTGCCGCACCTCGCCGGGTTTCAACTCAATCGGCCCGCCCGGCTGCACTCTGCTGGGACCGTGGCCTGTCGTTGGCAGCGGTACGGGTGGTAGCGCTGGCGGTGTGGGCCCGGGTATCGGCACACTCGGAGTACTCAAAGCCGCGAGCTTCGCCGCCAGCGCCGCAGTCTCAGCTTCCAGCGTTGCAATTCGTGCGCGGTCTGTTACCGCGTCGGCCGCATATTCCGCAACATCATCGGTCAGCCTCGCAACCGCATCGTTCAGCAGAGCGATACCCTGCGCCTGCGCTGCGAGTTGCGCCGACTGAGCATCAATGTGCGAAAAGAGAGATTTCTTCTCTTTCGCGCTGAAACTCTTGTCAGTGCGGAGGCGCGCTAGTTCCTTGTCAGTGAGTAACGGCATCTCCCTACCCTCTCCTCTTCTTCACGCGCACGATTGCACTACCAGTGCTGCGGTTCGCAAAGCTCAACGCAATGTCGGCACCAGTCGCATCCACCAATATTTGTGAGTTGCCACCGGTGCCGCTGATGACATCACTGTAATACGCGGCATCAGATACCGCGCCGCCTTCGTTCAGCTTCTGGTATGGCGCTTCGTCAAACGTACCCGGCGTTCGCGTCGGATGATCTTCATGCACGCGGCGCTGCACCGTTGCAGCACCGTCCCACGAGTCAACGGCCTCGATTGAGACCGAAAACAGTTCGGCTGTTTCACCATTGCCGCCCATGTAGATCAGGCGGTCGTTGGTCGCCATGCTGTAATAGCCCGGCGTGTTCACCAGAATGTCAGCCAATTGGCACCTCCTCCAGCGCTTCATCCTTGTAAAGCGCCCACTCGTGTGAGATATCTTCGGTGTTGAGTCCTTCCGCTTTCTTCTGGGACCGGAACTCATTCCACGTAAGCCGTGGCGCGGGTACCGCTGCTGCTGCGCGTTCCTGAATGGTCGGCGCGGCCGCGTAATCGATGCCGTCGTCCAGCTTTAGCACAGATGGCTCATACGGGAGTAGGGGCTTTGCCCAATCGGGAACGACAGTCGAGAATCCCAGCGCCCACGAATTGTCAGCGCGCATCGCCTTGACGAACTCGATGGCTTTCGGTTGTGGCCCCAGCTCCATGTAGAGCAGCGGGGTCATCTTGCCGCGAACCATCCGCGTTACCCCTGTTGTTTGATCTACTTCCGCGTAGTCCACGTAGTCGCCAGCAGCATCGCCGTAGAGGCGTTGCGCGGCCTTCATTCGTTCCTTGTGGTAATACTTGTGAGCAGCCGCCTGCTTCGACAACGCCAGCTCATAGTCAATCGTGATGGTGCGAGCAAGGTCGTTGAACGTCATCCACGTTGGATCGGGACGAAGATACTTGGGAATCCTGAACTTCCAATCCAAAGGCGACGGCTCGCTTACGGGTGACGGGCGCGGGCGGGCCCTGTTGTCCAGAGTAACATCCCATTTGCGTCCGTGCTGATCGACGTACACGGCGCTTGAGCGAGTGTCGGCCTGTGGTACCAAAGAGTCCAGTAGCATCGTCCCTCTCGGTTAGTCAGTGAGTGTTGTTGATGTAGCTCTCTTGCAACTGCTCGAAGTCGGTCGTACTCTTGACACCGGGCAGCACCGGCGCTCTGCTGATCGCATTGCGCAAATCCTGCCGGTATTCGTCGCAACGCTGGTCGATCTGGTTGAAGAGGAATTGCATCATCGCCCTGTTGGCCGTGCGCGCTTCTTCCTTCTCTTCGTTGCTCAAATCCTGAAACGTGCGGCCAGTGTAGTCGCGCGATTGTTTCCAAGTGCGGTAACGGTCGTAGAACAGCAGCTGCGTGAAGACGCGGTTATCGTAATCGGCATAGGGCAAATCGCCCATCATCGGCACGTCTTCCCACTTCCCGGTTTTTGTCTTGAGCAACTTCTTCTGTGAGTGCGTCAGTTCGCGGAGATGACCGCCCTTGTCGCCCTGAATTACCCAGTAGCGAGTGCCGTAGCATCCGGTTTTCTGGAATAGCTCCCACGTCAGCCGATCGATGTCAGACACATACGGGCCGACGAACTTTTCCAGCGTTTCGTCGTAGTAAGCATCTGTGCGCGGGTTAGGACCGTACAACGCATTGAAGTGGTAGCGGGGCACTGAGCCCCACGGTCGCATCACCCACACAACCCAGCGCTGTATGGGCTGCCAAACGTCCCCGCTCTCAAATTCCAAATGCAGCCAACTCAAGTCGTCCACATACTTGCGGCTCTTGAGTGCGTGGGCCGTCGCCATTTGGTTAGGCGGTGCAGTGTATTCGTGAGTAGGGGGCGCGATAAGGCGCAGGCTATCAACCCACGCCTTAGGCGGTTCCCATTGGAAGCGGTACATCAGACGATCGCCGTCCCCTCGGCGCGGTACAACTGGGACGCTATCAGGTCGGCAGCTTCCACATCCGTTGCAACTGGTTTCGTTGCCGTGAGTGTTGCGGGTGCGGAACTGGTGACGGCGGCAGGCAACGCGAGTACCGTTGCGTCCGTGAAGTTCGCATCGGCACAATCGGATGTCGGTGTCAGGTCATCCGTATTCGCAATCCAGGCGACATCATCGTTCGCGTTAACCGTGATATAGCCCAGCGCTACGTTGCCCGCATCGACTGCTGGTAGTGCCGCAATTGCAGCCGCTTCCGAGACGTAAACCTGATCTGCCGCTGGGCTCTTTGTGCTGATTGTGCCAGCCGCGTCTATCTGCACGAGCCAAATACCCCAAAAGCTCCCAACAGCAGCGCCAGTATTGATTGTGTCCGCGGCGCTAAAACTCAGGCTGTCCGTAGCGGCCTTCGAGTACTGCGCGTTCGCAATGCGAAAGTACGCCGTGGTCGTCGTCTTGAAATCTTCGGGCGTTGCTGATATCAGGAGAGTGCCCTGCACCAGCACCCCGTTATTCAGCAGGGTACGGAGCGCGTTGGCCAGCGTTTTGAGGTCGTCCACAACCGTCTTGAACGTTGCGTGATCGTCGTGCAGTTCTTCCAACAGGGTAGTACCAGACGCGCCGGTCGTCCTGATCGTCTCCAGATCCGTGACGATGTTGTTGATCTGCTTGACGACGTGCTCCGCTTCGCTGTCCTGAAACGGCTTGCTATTCCGCGTACTGGTTACAGGAGTGCCGGCCATCTTAGCCTACGACCGTAAATGCCGGATCGCTTTCGTCCAACGGTCGCACCCACACGAGATAAGCGCCACCGATTTGCGCCGTTCCCACAGAGTCGTCAGATGCGATCGTGTGAGCTTCCAACGTATCTTCGGCTGCCAGCGCGACGTTGGTAGCTGCGAGAGTGCGGGTCGCACCTTCTCGTGCTGTAAGAGCTTCGGGGTTGCCAGTATCGGTGATGACAATCTCGGCGTTCGCTGATGCATCGTATGCCACTAATGCATCGCCAAGCGTGCCGCCCGCAGGCAGTGTTGCCGCGGAAGCGTAGACAGCGACGATCTTGCCCGGGAATCCAAGCGGCCCCGCGCTCGTCTTTACTGTGGAGTTCTGCGTAAACGCGCCCCACGGAACGCGGATCATCTTGCATCCCGCAAGGTCCGTTAGTGCATTCGCGTCGACCTTCGTATGCCGCGCCAGCCCGCGCCGTGAAAACTTGTCGTAATTCTGTGCCATTGTTTGTTACCTGACTTGAGTGGGGCGCCGGGAGCGTGATTACTCCCGGCGCGGGTCCTCATTGCACTACTACACGCCGTGTCTGTCCAGTCCTGTGAAGTACGCGAAGTGCTTCCGCGCCCTGCATACCAATGCTGCGGGCATCGGCATGTTGAAAATCATGCGGGAGTAGTTTTCGCTCTCCATTCCATCGCCCCACGAGAACTTCCCATCAGGCTTGGGCAACAGAGTCCAGCGCTTGAGCGCGCCTTTCTGCCAACCAGTAAGAGCGCCTGGCTCGCAACGCTTGTTGCTGATGATCTTCCGTGTTCCCGACTTGATGCTGCCGTCCGTCTCCATGTTGACCGGAGAGTTGTGACGCATCTGTGAACGCTCGGAATCCATCCAGTCACGCCGTACCGCCTGATCCACGGTCATATGTGTGATCTTGCCGCCGAACTTCCCAACTTCGTCGGATGCGTACTGCAACCGGACGCCGTCGATACGGCCACCTGTAGCGTCAGCAAAAGCAGGGGTCCACGCTGGCACAGAAGAACCAGACAACCCATGCACCGACGTTGCGCGCGTGATTGCGGCCAGTCCCTCGAACGACTTGTTATAGTCCGTGTCGGCCGCGGTCAGAACTTCGAGCGCGTTGGCCTTCACAATCTTAATCCCGTTCGTGGTTTCCGACGCTGATCCCTGCCACGTTACCGAAATGCTGGGCGTTGCGACTGTGATCGCGGTAATAACACCGACTGCATCCGTGATGAGCGTGTCGGTCAGGATAGCGGCCACGTAATCGCCCACGCGGTACTTGTCGCACAGGTACGCGCCATCATCGATGGTGGAGATGCCGTAACCATCGTAGAGCGTGAGAACGTCGGTTCCGCCTGATAAATCAGAATCCGTCAGGGCCAGTACGCCCGTGGAAGTGCCGTGAAAGCGGTCACCGAAGTCGTTGCCCAGAGCGGTCAACGCTGTCATGCCGTGGTGCTTCAACTCGCGTCTGATCTGCGCTTCCGATTTGTCGGCCCACATGGTGAGCATCGGTGTCGCGAATGACTTGCGCAGCTCGTTCATGGTGATCGTCAATCGCTCGACGTTCACTGAGCTGGGGCGCGGCTTCGCTCCACCTGGGGTTGTCGAGCTTACGCCGAATCCCTCGTGGACATTGAGCGGAATCTGCGTGCTGTACGCTGAGAGCGGCGTACCTTCGTCTTCTGTGAACTCTTCGATACTGTCAAACTCCTCGCACTCGGCGGGGAGTTGGTCTGCTACGTCGGCCTCGATCGTCCGCCAGATTTTGTTGCTCTGGGCGAAGGTCGTGGTCCATGAAGCGATTGCCATCTCAACACTGTCATGCGAGTCTCAACCCGCACCTTGAAAATGAGTTTATTCCCTCATCCACCTATCGCGCTCTTCTGGGGTGCGATGTGGACCTCGTTTCGTTTCAGTTACTACTGGCGTCCCCCTCGTGCCTGCGAGCGGGGCACCGTTTGCCGGAGGCTTGGCGTTCTGTCGTGCGTTGTGCTCGGCTACCTTCACTGCTGCGGCCCGCTCCTTCTTGTGAGTGTCACGGAGTGCAGCCCTGTCCTCCGCCAGCCCTGATAACACCCGGTCATCGTACAGCAATCCATGCTCTGGATGCTGAATGAACAACCGGCTGCCCAACTGGGTTGCTTGTGCCTCGAGCCATTTCCAATCTGCTGGTAACAGGTTGGCCGCCCACGGCTGCATCCTGAACTTCTCGACACTCTGAGAAATGCCATCAGCGACGTATTCCTGTTCCCGTTCCTGTTCCTCTTCTGGCGAAACCTCTGGTGGCCTGCTTGCGCGCTCCGCTTGTTCTTTCCAGTAATCGCGCTCAACTTGGGTGCGAAGGCCGGGCAGTTTTTGCATGTAGGCCTGAAACTCTTCCCATGCTTGCTCGGGATTCGCAATAGCGTTGTCGATGGCTGTGTTGTATGCCGCCGCCAACTTTCTGTTGACCGCTGTCTCGGCTGCAACTTGTTCGCGAGCTTCCTTCAACTGACGCGGGAACTCTTGACGGGCACTCCCGTATTCGGTTGCCGCACTCAGTTGCTGCTGTACCCACGGCACACGCTCCGGCTTCACCACTAGCGAGCCATCGGGCATCAGCGTAGCGCCCTCTACAGGGTGCTCGCGCGGACCGTGACGGAACGCAAACGGATTACCTACAGGTGCAACGGGGGTTGGGGACGGTGGGGCCAGCGCTACGGGAACTTCTCCCGGCGTGGTCGTCGTCGGCTCTACGGTTTCAGTCTTTGCCGCAAACCGACCGCTTTCGTCCCGTGGCCGCTCAGTAGTGGGAAGGGAGTCGGCACCTTCGTTACTGGCATCTGCCTCGGTTGACTG
>Ga0209108_10000065_pt1 | contig 44603 bp, 37 predicted proteins | sample Rifsed10ft1_FD_184003 | JGI IMG/M metagenome (GOLD analysis project Ga0209108, IMG submission 184003) | Soil microbial communities from Rifle, Colorado, USA - sediment 10ft 1 (version 2) | ecosystem: Environmental > Terrestrial > Deep subsurface > Rock core/Sediment | place: Rifle, Colorado...
GAAATGGCGGAGAGGGAGGGATTCGAACCCCCGTGGCGTTTCCGCCCATCTGATTTCGAGTCAGCGCCGTTATGACCGCTTCGGTACCTCTCCGGAAAATGGGATTATATCAGCATCCGAATCATGGAATTAATTTAATAGCGGGAGGGATTACTCGGCGCATCCCTGCGCCTCGCCCCTTCGGGGCCGCCGCTGGGGCGGCGTTCGGGATCGCTCCCGGCGATCCTCGTCGAACCCCCGTGGCGTTTCCGCCCATCTGATTTCGAGTCAGCGCCGTTATGACCGCTTCGGTACCTCTCCCGGAACGGTTATTATACCAACGGGCATCAATTCAACCAGACGTGATATTTGCAATCCCCGGGATATGTTCCATTAGATTGCAGCCATGGTCCCCATCGTGTCGCTATTACCGTCCAACCACGCCAATGCCGTGAGGCGAATCATTCGTTCGATTCTGCTCGTATCGATCATGCTCCCTGCCCTTCTGTCCTGTTCGCTAACGGAGAATAACGGCCTGAAGGCCATTAAAACGGGCGGAGAACTTGTGGTGCTGACGCGCACGAGTCCAACCACCTTTTTCGACACTCCGGAAGGACCGGCCGGATTCGAGTACGATCTGGTAACGAGTTTCGCCAATTACCTCGGCGTCAAACCTCGTTTCATCGTGGCGGAAAAGTTCAACGATATCCTCCCGCGACTGATCAAAGGGGAAGCCAATATGGCTGCAGCCGGAATTACGATCACGGAGGCGCGCCGCAAAGTTGTGCAATTCGGTCCGCCGTATCAACAGATTCGCCAACAAGTGATCTATCGCTTGGGCACGGACCGTCCGGCCACCGTGGCGGATCTGGTCGGACGGCACGTTGATGTCCAGGCTGGAACCAGCCAGGTAGAACTCCTCCAGGAACTTAAGCGGGAATATCCCGATCTGAAATGGACGGAAGTGAGCAAGGATACCGAGGAATTGCTGTTGCAAGTCTGGCAAGGTCTGGTTGAGCTTACCATTTCGGATTCAAACATTATGTCAGTAAACCGCCAGTACTTCCCCGACCTCCAGGTTGCCTTCACCATGCCCAAACCGGAATCGCTGGCCTGGGCTTTCCCTCAGAGCGCAGACCGGAGCCTGCAACATGCGGCGGAGAAATTCCTGGAACAAAGCCGTGCCTCGGGAGAACTGGCGCAATTGATAGACCGCTATTACGGACCGGCCAGCCGGTCGAACTTTATAAATATGAGCGTTTACAAGGTACGCATACGCAGCCGATTACCCGAATTCCAGATTATGTTCGAGAACGCGGGAAAGAAATACGATGTTGACTGGCGGCTGCTGGCGGCCATCAGTTACCAGGAATCCTTTTGGGAACCGCTCGCCACCTCACCGACCGGCGTGCGCGGCATCATGATGCTGACGGAAGAAACCGCCGGACAACTTGAAATCAGCGACCGTCTGGATCCGGCGCAAAGCATTGACGGCGGCACACGTTATATTCTGAATCTGATCGATCGTATGCCCGCCGGTATCACCGGCCCTGACCGTCAATGGATGGCGCTCGCGGCCTATAACATCGGAATCAATCACCTCGAAGATGCACGAATAATCACTCAGAAAAAAGGTGGTGACCCGAACAAATGGAATGACGTCAAGAATAATCTGCCGCTGCTGTCTGATAAGAACTGGTATGGTAAAACCAAATACGGTTACGCCCGCGGAATGGAATCGGTTATCTTTGTCAACCGCGTGCGGACATATTATGACGTTCTGGTAAAAATCGACGACGAGGAAAAAGCCAAAAATAAACCCCGGGCGCTGGATTTGAAGGCACCGGCGATCTGACCTCAGCGTTTGCCCTGGAAAAAAACCGTAAGGCGCCTGCCGCATTCATCCGCAAGCAATCCCCCCGTGATTTGCGCGCGATGATTGAACGCAGTTGAATCCAGCAGATTGACAACGCTGCCGGCGGCGCCGGACTTGGGATCGGCGGCACCGTAGACGACGCGTGCGATGCGTGCCTGGACAATGGCGCCGGCACACATGGCGCAGGGTTCCAGCGTTACATATAAAACCGCATCCGGAAGACGATAATTTTTCACCCGTGCCGTCGCGGCGCGCAATGCCACGATCTCGGCATGCGCGGTCGGATCGTGCGAGGCAATCGGTTGGTTCCAGCCTTCTCCGATCACCTCATCGTCGCGGACGATCAGCGCCCCCACCGGAACTTCACCGGCGTCTTCGGCGTGCCGGGCCAACGCGAGGGCACGGCGCATGAACGCCTCATCGCTTGATCGCAGCGGAGTTATTCCCATTCGATAGTGGCCGGCGGCTTGCCGGAGATATCGTAAACCACGCGCGAGACGCCTCGGATCTCATTGATGATGCGGTTGGAAATAATACCGAGCACATCGTAGGGTATCGGCGCCCAGTTGGCGGTCATGAAATCCACCGATTCCACGGCACGCAACGCGATCACGTAATCGTAGGCGCGCGCATCTCCGAGCACGGCAACCGATTTGACCGGAAGAAATACGGCGAAGGCCTGACTGATTTTCTCGTAGAGATTGTGGCGCTGAAGTTCTTCGAGATAGATTGCATCGGCCCGTCGCAGGAGATCGGCGTATTCCTTCTTGACTTCACCCAGAATACGGACACCAAGCCCCGGCCCGGGAAACGGATGGCGGTAAACCATCTGGTGGGGGAGCCCGAGTTCCTCGCCGATGCGGCGAACTTCATCCTTGAACAACTCCCGCAATGGCTCGAGCAGCTTGATGTTCATGATTTCCGGCAGCCCGCCCACGTTATGATGCGATTTGATAACATGCGCCTTCTTGGTCTTGGCATCCGCGGATTCAATCACATCGGGATAGATCGTCCCCTGAGCCAGCCATTTGGCATTTTTTATTTTCGCGGCTTCTTCCTCGAATACTTCAATAAATATCCCCCCGATGATCTTGCGCTTCTGCTCCGGATCGGACACTCCCTTGAGCGCCGCCAGGAACCGGTCCTCCGCCATGACGCGCGCGACCTTGACGCCCATGTGACGCGCGAAGGTATCCATCACTTGATCGCCTTCATTGAGACGCATCAAGCCATTGTCCACAAAAATACAGGTGAGTTGTTTCCCGATGGCGCGATGCAGCAAGGCGGCGACCACGGAGGAATCCACGCCACCGGAAAGGCCCAACACGACTTCGTCCTGACCGACCTGGGCGCGCACCGACTGAATCATGCTTTCGACAATGTTCCCCGGCGTCCATAACGAACCGCAACCGCAGATGTCGTGTATAAACCGTTGCAGGATCGCGCGCCCCTGGGTGGTGTGCGTCACTTCCGGATGGAACTGGATGCCGTAGAATCCACGCGACTCGTCGGCGATTCCGGCGTAAGGCGCCGCAGCGGTATCCGCAATTACCTTGAACCCCGGCGGAAGCCGGGTGACGCGATCGCCGTGGCTCATCCAGACATGCAACCATTCCGCGCCGGAATCTTCGCTTTCGTCACGCAAATCCCGGAAAAGCTTGGAATGCCCGTGCACGCGTACGCGTGCATAGCCGAACTCGCGCTTGTCGGAACTCTGCACGGATCCCCCCAGTTGCGCCGCCATGGTTTGCTGGCCGTAGCAGATCCCGAGAACGGGAACATGCATGTCAAAAATTTCCCTGGGCGCGCGCGGCGTCTCCGACTGCGTGACGGACTCCGGCCCTCCCGACAAAATGATGCCTCGCGGAGCAAAATTTCGTATTTCATTAATCGGTGTATCAAACGGATGCAGCTCGCAATACACTCCGGCCTCGCGCACACGACGGGCGATAAGCTGGGAGTACTGCGAGCCGAAATCGAGGATCAGGATTTTTTGCGAGTGCGGATCGGTCATATGCCGTGAATCGTGATTCGTGAAAGGTGAGTCGTCGGTACGCGATTTACGACTCACGGCTCACGAATCACGTTGGTAGTTCGGCGCTTCCTTGGTCACCATCACATCATGCACGTGCGATTCACGGACCCCGGCGGCGGTAATGCGCACAAAATGGGTTTTGGTGCGGAGCGCTTCAATGGTCGCACAACCGGTATAGCCCATGCTGGAACGCAGACCGCCCATGAGCTGATGGATAATATTGATCATCGGACCCTTGTAGGGTACCCGGCCCTCGACACCTTCCGGGACAAGTTTGTCACCCTTGGTTTCTTCCTGAAAGTAACGGTCGCTGGAGCCCTCGCCCATCGCGCCGAGCGACCCCATACCGCGATAAGACTTGTATGAGCGGCCTTGGAAAATTTCCACCTGGCCGGGCGATTCATCCGTGCCGGCAAGCAAACTGCCGATCATGATAGTGTGCGCCCCGGCAGCGAGCGCCTTGGCGATATCCCCGGAGTAACGAATTCCGCCGTCGGCAATGACGGGGATATCCGCCCCTTTCAGCGCTTCCGCGACATTGGAAATGGCCGTTAACTGCGGCACGCCGACACCGGCAACGATGCGCGTGGTGCAGATCGAGCCCGGACCGATGCCGACTTTCACGCCATTCGCCCCGGCATCACGCAATGATATCGCCGCTTCACTCGTGGCAATGTTCCCGCCGATCACTTGCATGTCAGGATAATGCTGCTTGATCCAGCGCACGCGATCCAGCACGCCCTTGGTATGACCGTGCGCGGTATCCACGACGATGACATCCACCTCCGCCTCGACCAGGCGTTCGACGCGTTCTTCCGTACCCCGGCCTACCCCGACCGCGGCACCGACACGCAAACGGCTCTTGGGGTCCTTGGCGGAACGTGGATATTCGGTTGATTTCTGGATGTCCTTGACGGTTATCAGGCCCTTGAGACCGAATTTGCCGTCAACCACCAGTATTTTTTCGATGCGATGCTCATGAAGGAGCTTGAGTATTTCCTCGCGCGCAGCGCCTTCCTTGACGGTAACCAGTTTTTCCTGCGGCGTCATGATGCGCGATACCGGCTCGTCATAGCGGGTCTCAAAACGCAGATCACGGCTGGTTACGATTCCGACAAGCTTCTCGCCCTGCGTTACCGGGACACCGGAGATGTGTTGCGCGCGCGTCAATTCAAGTACTTTGCGAATGGTGGTGTCCGGCGTCACCGTTATCGGATCGCTGATGATGCCGGCCTCGAACTTCTTCACTCGCCGCACTTCATCCGCCTGTCTTGCGGGCGTGAGGTTTTTATGTATGACACCCAGACCTCCTTCCTGAGCAAGGCATATCGCCGCGCGCGATTCCGTCACTGAATCCATGGCGGCGGACAACAAGGGAATATTGAGACCGATGCGGCGGGTAAGGGAGGTTTTCAGTTCCACGTCCTTGGGCAGGACGGTCGAGTGCGCAGGAAGAAGCAGGACATCATCAAATGTAAGGGCTTCCTGGACTATACGCATGCCGCATTATACGTAAATCGTCAATCACCGTAAACTGGCGGCCGCGTGAACCCCATCGATGTCTCGGGTTTTTGCAGCCGGGAAACCTGCCGCTGCCCATTTACCCGTTGACCCGACCTGGTTTGTGTTTTAACGTGATCCTGATTCAACTGTCTGCAGGCTCTGGAGGAAATGAATGAAACATGTGATCTTGGCAAGCGTTCTGACCGTGGCGCTGGCGGGGTGCGCCAGCGTTATCAACGACGACGAATACAATAACCTTCTCTCTCAGGCCGAAAACGAGATAAAGCTCGCCGATAGAACGGGATTTCTCTGGCTCAACACGGAAAAATATCTGATGGAATCCAGAGCAGCCAAGGCCGCCGCTGACAAGGCGGAAAAGGAAGGCCATCGCGCCGTTGCGGAACAGGAATTCAAAAAGGCCATGAGCAACGCCAAGAAAGCACTGGTAGAAGCGCGGTTAGCCCAACAACAGGCAAAAGACAACGCCAATCCCGAAACCATCTTTCAGTAACCCGGCATACTCTGGGTTCGCGGGTTTGTGGCTCATCCCGGAATTTCCCAGCTGTCGCTGAGCGTCGGTGGATGCAGGATGAATCCATGCCGATCGGGAATATTGCTTGGCGGTTAAACGAGGATATGTTTCGATATGGAACTTCCGCAGTCAACCGCGGCCCGCTCTCGGGATATTTACACGGTTTCGCGCCTCAATCGCGAAGTCAAAGTATTGCTCGAGGGCGGATTTCCGCCCGTCTGGATCGAAGGTGAAATATCCAATCTCTCACGTCCTGCCTCCGGACATGTGTATTTTTCCCTCAAGGATGCTCAGGCTCAGGTTCGTTGCGCCTTTTTTCGGCAATACCACCGCCAGCTCGGCATTGTGCTCAAGGACGGGTTGCACGTGCTCACGCGCGCGCGCGTGAGCCTGTACGAGGGGCGCGGTGATTATCAGATTATCGTCGAATACCTGGAGGAAGCCGGCGAAGGCGCTCTGCGCCGTGCCTTCGATGCTCTCAAATCAAGATTGTCCCAGGAAGGGCTCTTCGACGCGGCGCGAAAAAAACCATTGCCGAGACTTCCACGTCGCATTGGAATCGTCACCTCGACTTCCGGCGCCGTTTTGCATGACATACTCACCACCCTGCGCCGGCGTTTCCCGGCAATCGCCGTAATGGTTTATCCGGTTCCGGTGCAAGGCGAAGGCGCAGCGGAAAAAATTGCCGCCGCCATCCGGCTGGCGGATGCCAGGCGGGAATGTGACGCCCTGATCCTGGCGCGCGGCGGCGGCTCACTCGAGGATCTGTGGCCCTTCAACGAGGAAATTGTGGCGCGCGCCATATCCGCCTGTTCGATTCCAATCGTCAGTGGTATTGGCCATGAAACCGATTTCACCATTGCCGATATGGCCGCCGACGTCCGCGCACCCACTCCCACGGCGGCCGCTGAAATGTTGAGTCCCGATCAGCAGGAATGGCTCGTGCAGTTTGCCCGGATCGAGACTCGGCTGGTCTCGGAAATTCGCGGTCGCCTGCGCAATCGATACCAGCTTATCGATTGGCTGAGTGCGCGCCTGGTTCACCCCAGTCACCGCCTGAAGCTGCTTCAACTGGCGTTCACCGCGACTTATCAGCGGCTGCAATCGGCGCAGATTTCCGCGCTGCGCGAGTGTCGCTCGAAGTGGCAAACGGTGATGGCGAGATTACTGCAACATTCGCCGCAACCGAAACTGCGGCAGGCGGCACACCGTCATCATTACCTTTCCTCGCGTCTCATTACGGCTGTAGAACGCGAACTGGAACGGGCGGATTTCCGCTTGCGTCAAATCATGCAGACCTTGCAGGCACTGAGTCCGTTGGCCACGCTCGCGCGTGGTTACGCCATCGTGCAACGACCGGCGACGGGTGTCATCGTGACCGATGCCAATGCGGTCAAAACGGGAGAGCGGATTCGGGCACGTTTAGCGCGCGGTTCGCTCGATTGTCTGGTGGAAGCATCCCGTGAGAACTAAGCTGGGGGCATTTTTGTGCTTGCTGCTGGGAGCGACGGTACATGCCGCCCAGGGATTACCGCGTGAAAGCCCGGTGCCTGGCGGCATTGCGATAATTCCGCTGACATCGGACAGTGAACCGCCGCCGGAGGTACGATACGAAAATAACCGCGTCATGGTGCTGCGTCATGACGGTAAGTGGCGGGCTGTGGTCGGATTGCCGCTCACCGTGGCGCCCGGTCCGCAGGTCATCACGACCCACAACCGCCAGGGCATGACTGAAAAACATGCGTTTCTGGTCCACCCCAAGGAATACGCGGAGCAGCGGCTGAAGCTAAAGGACCGGCGCATGGTGGAGCCGACCGAAGCGGATCTGATTCGCATCGAGCGTGAACAAAAACTCGTGCAAAGCCTGTTTCATTCCTGGACGGATGAGTCAATTGCGTCATTGCAATTCCGGCTTCCGGTACACGGCCGCATCAGCAGTGTCTTTGGATTGCGGCGTTATTTCAATGAACAGCCCCGACTGCCACACAGCGGAATTGACATCGCCGCACCCATCGGTACACCAGTGGTTGCGCCGCTGGATGGAACAGTGATGGAAACCGGGGATTATTTTTTCAACGGAAAAACTATATTCATCGATCATGGCCAGGGCCTCATCAGCATGCTCAATCACCTGAGCCGCATCACGGTCAAGCGCGGAGTTTATGTCAGGCAGGGCCAAAAGTTGGGTGAAGTGGGAATGTCCGGTCGCGTCACCGGTCCGCATCTGCACTGGACAATAAGCCTGAACAACAGCCGCATCGACCCGGCGCTTTTTGTCCCCGAAATAACCGGCGGCGAAAACAAGTAACAGTCTTCCTTCAATGCATCGAACAACGCCGGTAAATATTTAATTTTATTTCCAGAAACGGATGGTCTTGTCCCGGCCAGCGGAGATGAGCAAGCTGCTTTCCGGAGAAAAAGCCACGGACTGCACATAATCCTGATGGCCGGTCAGCGTCTGCGCCAGCATCCCGCTGCTGACATCGAATATCTGGATGGTATTGTCAATAAGTCCCGCGGCCAGCCATCGACTGTCCATTGAAAAAGACAGCGTCAACACGGCCGTGTCATTGGTAATGGTGCGGACATGTGTGGCGCTGGCCGCATCCCACAGCCGTATCGCCTTTCCGGCATCGCCAGAAGCCAGCCATCTCCCGTTCGGTGAATAGACCACCGACATTACTCTATCGTTATGACCGACCAGCGTGGTCAAAATCGCACCGTTTGCCACCTTCCAGATGTGAATGGTTTTGTCTGCACTGCCGGAGGCGAGGAATCTTCCATCGGGAGAGAAGGAAATGGAATAGATATCACCCGTATGCCCTTCCAGCGTAAGCACGCGTTTGCCGCCGTTCACTTCCCAAACATACACATTTCTATCCTTGCCGGCGGCAGCGATAAGCTTTCCGTTGGGGGAAAATGCCACCGTGTATACCGACGTATTCGGCACGCTCAAGGCGCCGCGCGGTGTTCCCGTTTTCGCTTCCCACAATCTTACTGTCCCGTCATCGCCTACAGATGCCAGCCACATTCCATCCGATGAGATCGCCACCGCATTGACCGCGTAACTTTGTTGCAATGTGCCCAGGAGCGATCCGTTATTTGTCTCCCAAAGCCTGATGCTCCGGTCAAGGCTGGCCGATGCAAACCATTTCCCATCCGGTGAAAATGCCAGCGACTGTATCCAGTCCTGATGGCCGGTGAGTGTATTGTCGAGGTGTGACGGAAATGCGACGCTTTTCGTTGTCGATCCAAGCCGCGGCGCGGGTACGCCAGGCGGCGAGGATTTCTCAACCGGTTTCAGCGGAGGTTTGATAATTTCCGGCTCAATCCTCGTCGCAACGTTTTTTTCAGGAAATTTTCCTGCCGGCTTTGTATCTATCACCGAGGTGAGGGTAAGGAAGTTTCCAAATCCTTTCCACTGGGTAATGATGCCCGACCAATACAGAAAACCTGCCAGCGAGAGGCTGGCCACCATCAAACTCGCCGCCATCCAGGCCACAGCGGAGGAATGCCCAACTTTTCGTGCTACGGGCTTGGACGCGAACACGCGTTTGCCGCCCCCCATGGACGATGTGCTCCTGAACTTCGCCGGTTGACTGGCCGCTGCAAGTCGGGTCGAGGCACCTCTTCCCATCAAAGCCTCCTGCAACTCGCGTGCGGTCTGTGGACGGTCGCGAGAATAAACCTGCATGGACCAGTCAACGCATTCGAGCACATGACGTTGATAGCTGTTTTTCCCGGCCTTCACCGCCGGCGTGAGCGGGTCTACCTGATATTTGAGGATCGCCTGATAACGCTCCAAAGCATCCTCCGGCTTCCTGCCGCTGATACAACGGTACATGGACGCGCCGATAGCGTAGACATCGGTCCATGGTCCCGGTGTGCCCTTTTCCGGGTATTGTTCCATGGGCGCGTAACCGTGAGTCAGGGCGACTTTATTCATTTGCGCCGTTCCCCGCCGGGCTGATCCGAAATCAATCAGCATCGGGCTGCCATTCTTGCGCAAATAAATGTTTTCCGGCTTGATGTCGAGGTGCAGCATTTCAGCCTGATGCACCGCGTAGAGCCCGTTCAGAATAGGGATAAAAACACGCAGGATCGTCTGCTCATCAAGGCGTGGTCCGTGGCGCTTGAGATAATCCGAGAGACTGTGTCCCTCCTCATATTCCATGACCATATAGGCCGTTCCGTTGGCCTGCAGATAGCGCAAGACCCGTACGATGTTCGAATGCTTGAAGCGGGCCAGCGCCCTGGCTTCCTTGACGAAATTTTTCAGGCCAGTCTGAAAATCGCGCACCGCCTCGCGGGCAGGGCTGGGCATGACAACGGTTTTGTTGTCCCGGGTAGCGATATCGTGCGGTAGATATTCCTTGATGGCCACCAGCGCGCCCAGCGACCTGTCGCGCGCCAGATAAGTGATGCCGAATCCGCCGTGACCCAGAACCGACTCAATTACGTATTCAGCCAGCCGGTGACCCGACCGGAGAGCATTTCTATGAAACGCGCCCATGTAACTGCCTCGCTAGCCCCCAGTTTTGATTCGCCGATATATTTGCCGCGAATCCACAACATTTGCGTTATGTTTCAAACTACAACTGAGTATAGTTCACGCGTTTTGAGCGGGGTTTTGCCGCGGATCGCCGGCGACCTTTCTGGCTGCGGCCGGGTATCTCTTTGTAGGGGTTTTTTTCCTGGCGGCACTCGATTAACACCGGCGTGCCGACAAGCTGAAAGGCCTTACGAAACGCATTGGCAAGATAACGCCGGTAAGACTGGGAGAGCGAGGCGACCTGATTCCCGTGTATGACAATCCGGGGAGGATTTCTGCCGCCCTGGTGGGCGTATTTTGGGCGCGCGCGCCGACCATGCACCCGGGGTGGCGGATTGGCCGTCACGGCCTCGTGGAGGACACGATTTAGCTTGGGGGTAGTCAGGGTACGTTTGGCTGACTCGTAAGCCTCGTCCACGGACGGGAACAGCCTGGCCACATTTGTCCCCGCGCGTGCCGAAATATAATGGAGCCGGGCGAACTCGAGAAACGGCAATTTGCGTTCGATTTCGCGTTTGGCCCACGTTCGCTCGGATTTCTCGACGGCATCCCACTTGTTTGCGGCCACCACCAGCGCACGGCCCGCGTGTAGCGCATAACCGGCCAGCGAGGCGTCCTGGTCGGACACACCAGACTGGGCATCAATTACCAGAATCGCGACATTTGACTCATCTATGGCCTGAAGTGCCTTGAGCACGGAAAATTTCTCCAAGGGCGCTACTATCCGGGCACGGCGCCGGACGCCGGCGGTGTCGATCAGCAGATAGTGCCGACCATGGCGCTCGAGCGGAACATGAATACTGTCACGGGTGGTGCCTGGCAATTCGCCGACCACCACCCGCTGCTCGCCCAGCAGTGCATTAACGAGCGTGGACTTACCCGCGTTTGGCTTTCCAATTACGGCAATCCGCGGCATGTCCTCTGTTGGGGCGATTTCCTCCGTAATCGGCAAGGTAGCCAATACACGCCGGGTCAATTCAGACACGCCGTCACCGTGCGCGGCGGAAACGGCCACGGGCTCGCCCAGGCCCAATTCGTAAAAATCCGCTGCCACCGTTGCGGGATCGAGCCCTTCGGATTTATTTACGGCGAGCCACAACGGCTTACCCCGTTTTCGTAAATCGGCGGCAAGTTCGCGATCAGCGGGATGGATGCCCTCTCGTCCATCGACCAGAAGAATCACCGTGTCCGCTTCAGCCAGTGCCACGCGCACCTGGGATGCGACATGCATGGCCAGATCATCGCCCGGTTTGACGCTCTGCATTCCATCGACGATTCCACCGGTATCCACAACGAAGTAAGGTCTGTCGCCAATTCGTCCATCACCGTACTGACGATCGCGTGTCAGTCCAGGCGCATCGGCCACCAGTGCCGCGCGACTGCGCGTCATCCGGTTGAAAAGTGTGGATTTTCCGACGTTAGGCCGGCCTACCAGGACAACAACGGGTTTCATCGGCGTTTAGATTATATTCGGCGTCTTCACCGCAGAGGTAACGAACCAATACTTGATATCTCGATGCCTCGGCGATCAGGTAGCAAGTTTGCTACTTCTTCTCAAGCTGCAGCGCGGCAAGTGTTCCCGACTGGCTGCTGACATAAAGCGTATCGTCGCGAACCAGAGGCTGGGACCGGATAGCGTTATTGGCAACACGATAGCGTGCGACAAAATGTCCGTCGTCGGCTGACAACCAGTGTACATAGCCTTCCAGGTCACCGACGGCAATCTGGCCATTGATATAACGGGGTGCATTCAGTTGACGCGCGTGCAGCTGTTCCTGCTTCCAGACGCTGGCGCCGGTACGCAGGTCGAGCGCAATTACGTTACCCTGGACGTCCGTGAGATAGAGATTGGAAGAATCGGTATCCATTCCCGAATACGTGGACATATCTCGCGACCATAAAATCCGGCCGGTTTGCACATCCATGGCAATGACCTTACCCTGATAGCTGGCCGCATAAACGACGTTGCGCACCAGCAGCGGTGAAACATCCACATCCACCAGGCGTTCGATCTCGTTACGTCCGCGCGGTTGAGTTACAGCCATGTCCCACAGGAGTTTTCCGTCCTGAATCTGGACAGCAACCAATTTACCGCTGGCAAATCCTGAAAACACCACGTTATCGGTTGCCACCGGTGTGGCAGTACCGTGAAGGCTAAGCGGTGGTTCGGCGCGTGCGTAGACCCATAATTTTTTTCCGTCAACCGCCGATAATCCGGTAAGCTTTCCATCCACCGACTGTACCACGACCACTCCGGCGTAGATGGCGGCGGGCGACAGCACCTGACTGGGAAGATTGCCGGTCCATATTTTTTTACCGTTCACCCCGTCAAGGGCGACGACGTGGCCTTTTTTACTGGCAACAACGACAATTCCACTGCCGGCCGCCACGGCCCCCGTTATCGGCAGATCCACGCCTGTTTCCCACGATTTACGCCCGTTGTCGGCAGTGAAGGCGGTGACGTTACCCTTGGGATCGGAGGTGTAAATCACGCCGCCTTCGATTGCCGGAGACAGGGTGACGGCGCGATCGACGGCGCTTGCCCCGCTGGAAGCACTCCAGAGCAATTTCACCCGTCTTTCAGCCGGAAAATCGAGAAGTTTCGCCGGTTCTTCACGAACCGATCTGCCCCCACCACAGCCGGTGACCAACAGGACGGCCATGAAAAGAATCAATTTTTTATTCATGGAGCTTTATCCGGTCCCAGATCGTCAAGTTTGGTATTCAGAATTTGGGCATAAGGCGAACCGGGTGGAAGAGATCTCAGCGCTTCACGATAGGCCACGCGCGCGCGGTTTTTTTCGCCTTGCGCGAGGTAAATATCGCCGCGTAATTCCTCATACTCGCTTTTAAAACCACCTTCGCCATTCACGTTAAGCAGCGCAAGCGCAGCATCTTTTTCGCCGTCGCCAAAATACAGGCGCGCCAGGCGCAAACGCGCTGCATGCGCCACCGCCTCATCCTCGACATGGTCCACCACCCATTGCAATTGCCGGCGTGCGGCAGACTTATCGCCGGCCTCAAAATCCAGGCGCGCAAGAATCAGTCCGGCCAAACCGGCATAAGGCGTGGAAGCATATTCCGTTACCAGCTTTGAACCGGATTTACGCGCTGCGTCCTTGCTCTTCAGGTTGAATTCCTGCAACAGTTGCTCATAAAGGACCGAGGCCTGATCCAGGCGCTGTTCGGTGTATTGGTTCCAATAGCGAACGCCGACAAGAATGGCGGCACCCAAGGCAATTCCAAATATCAGGGAGTTGCCATACTCTTTCCACCACGATTTGAGTTTTTCCAGTTCTTCCTGATCAGCGTAAGCACTCAAGTTTTCGATCTCCTGCCTAGTTTCTCATGCAGATATTCAACCAGCTTTTCCTGCGATACGGACGACTGGGCGCCACCGTCCCGAAGATCCTTGACGGAGACGGAACGATTACGGATTTCCTCGTCACCGAGCAGTAACGCAAAACGCGCGCCGCGCCGATCAGCCCGCTTGAGCTGTGCCTTGAGACCGCCGCCACCGCAATGACATTCGATATGCAATTCAGCGTCACGCAGCCGCTCTGAAAGCATCAGGCCGTGTTTTTGCGCTGCTTCCCCCAGAAGGATCATGTAAGCGTGCGGGTGCTTTGTTCGAACTCCATCGGAATGCAACGCCAGAAGATCGGCCAGTCGTTCCATGCCCAGGGCAAACCCCGATGCCGGAGTCGGTTTACCGCCCAGATGTTCCACCAATCTATCATATCTCCCGCCGGCGCAGACCGTCGACTGCGCGCCCAGACGGTCCGTGGTCCATTCAAAGACGGTGCGGGTATAGTAGTCGAGTCCGCGTACCATGGCATGATTGATCACATAGCTGATCCCGGCCTGTTTGAGATAATCGCCAAGCATTTCAAAATGCCGGCGTGAAGGTTCGTCCAGATAATCCAGGATGCTGGGCGCACCGGAGATTATCTTTTGCATTGCAGGATTTTTACTGTCAAGAATGCGCAGCGGATTTTTTTCCAGGCGCCTCAGACTGTCATCATCCAGTCTGCTTTTTAGCTGCTTGAGATAATTTACCAGCTCACCACGGTAAACTTCACGTGATTCGTCAGTGCCGAGAGAATTCAATTGCAGCGTGAGCCCGTTCAGACCCAGATTACGCCACAGGCGGGCGCAGATCAGGATCAGTTCTGCGTCGATATCCGGGCTATCGACACCGAATGTCTCAACCCCGATCTGGTGAAACTGTCGATAGCGGCCTTTTTGCGGGCGTTCATGGCGAAACATGGGGCCGGCGTACCACAAGCGCTGAATCTGGTTATGCAAGAACCCGTTCTCGATTCCAGCGCGGACAACCCCCGCGGTGCCCTCGGGCCGCAACGTGAGGTTATCCCCGCTGCGATCCTCGAAACTGTACATCTCTTTTTCTACTATATCTGTCTCGCTGCCGATGGAGCGCGCAAACAGTTCTGATTTTTCCAGCACCGGAAGACGGATTTCGCGATACCCGTAGGCCGACAGAACATCCCGTGTCACGGATTCTATATACTGCCAGCGCTCCACGACATCCGGCAGCAGATCATTCATGCCCCGTACGGCCTGTATGGCCTTGCGCAATGGGTTGTCCTCAACCGGTCTGCTTGATGGGAAATACCTTCTTGTCCGGTGTGGCGTCGCCGTTTCCCTCCACCCGGCGACGTTGCAATTCAGCACGAATTACGCGTTCGATCTCATCCGCCAGTTGCTCATTATTGATTTTGTGATCGGGTTTGCCATTGATATAGAGCAGACTCGGGTTTCCGCCCGCCAGCCCGACATGCGCCGCCCTGGCCTCTCCCGGGCCGTTCACGCAGCAGCCGATCACGGCGACATCAAGCGGTTCCTTGATGTCTTCCAGGCGCTGTTCCAGATCGTTCACCGTGGCGATAACGTTGAATTCCTGGCGCGAGCAGGACGGGCAGGCAATGAGGTTAATGCCCTTGTTGCGTACATGCAGGGCCTTCAGTATGTCGAACCCCACGCGCACCTCTTCCACCGGATCGGCCGCCAGCGAGACGCGGACGGTGTCACCGATGCCATCGGCCAGAAGCAACCCCAAGCCTATGGCTGATTTCACGGCGCCGGAGCGGAATCCCCCCGCCTCGGTAATCCCCAAATGGAGGGGTTGTTCGATCAATGTGGCGAGCTTGCGATAGGCCGCCACCGCCATGAAAACATCGGAGGCCTTTACGCTTACTTTAAAATCGTGGAAGTCGAGCTTATCGAGATAATCGATATGACGTTGCGCAGATTCAACAAGTGAATCGGCTGTCGGCTCGCCATATTTTTTCTGCAAATCTTTCTCGAGCGAACCGGCATTCACACCGACCCTCAACGGAATGCCGCGAGCGCGCGCGGCGTCCACCACGGCGCGTACCCGGTCTTGACGACCTATATTCCCCGGATTGATGCGCAGGCAATCGGCGCCCAGATCGGCCACGCGCAATGCGATTTTGTAATCGAAGTGGATGTCCGCCACCAGCGGAACCGATACCTGCTGTTTGATTTTCCCAAACGCCTCGGCGGCATCCATGGTCGGGACGGACACGCGCACGATGTCGGCACCGGCGTTTTCCAGGGCGTCGATTTGGGCCACGGTCGCCGCCACGTCGGTGGTCTCCGTGTTGGTCATGCTCTGGACGCTGATTGGCGCATCGCCTCCTATGGCAACGTTTCCAACCATAATCCGCCGGCTTTTCCGCCGCTTGATGGGGTTTTCACCAAACATCAATTCACCGTTGCGTTCTCGCCAACCGTAAATCGCGCGATGCGGCCGCGCCGATAACGGCTGAAATCGAAGTTTTGTCCATTGAATTCTACCCGGACTCCGTCCGCATTGCCGAGAAAAATCATGAAAGGGGCCACGCCCTCAATGGCTATGTTGCGCCCTGCCGGTATGTTTTCATACAGCAGCTTGTTGTCCCGGGCATCGCGAATGTCGGCCCAGGATTCCTCGCTGGCCCGCAGCACCAGTTTCGATCGGGAAACTCCGGGTGGAATATCCGCTGCCCGTCGCGTACGCGTGATCGCGCGGTCAGTGACTTCCGGGATCAGTGACGCTACCGGCCTGGGGCCCTCGGCCGGAGCAACACCAGGGCTGCTGCCCGATGCTGCAGACCGGTTGTCGGACGGTGGGGATTTCACCGGCGTGAGCTGCCTCGTCGGGTCCAATGCCTGTTCTGCGCTTGAGCCCGTCATAGTCGCCGGGGATGAAGCGGTTATCGGCGGGGTGTCGCCGCCGGGAGGCGGTGGTGAGGCGCGTTTGGGCGCACCCGGCCGGCTTTCCGGTTCAGCAGTAATCGCTCGGCTTTCCTGGGATGACAACAACGTTGCACGGTCAAGCGATGCTCCATCACTGCGCCACCAAAGGTAAACCAGCCCCAACACGATTATCACTAATACCATCGTGGCTGCTTTGACAAGACGGTTATCGCTTGTCATTTGCGGTGTCGGCATCGACATGCGCGGAAAGATCGGTTTGGACGAAATCGCGAGATTATTGTATGACTCGAGTACCTTCTCCGGTGACAATCCGAGCAGCTGGGCATAATTGCGCAGGTATCCGCGGATATAGGTCGCGCCTGGCAGATTCTTATAATCGTCCTTCTCAAGGGCGACGATCTGTTTCGCCGACAGGTGCAGAATCTGCGCGACATCTTCCGGCGCCAATCGCAAATCCTTGCGGGCCTGATGCAGCAGGCGTCCGGGCCCGGCGGGCTGCTCTGTTGCTTGCGGTTTGGCAGAATTGTTTTTTTCCATTTGTTACCTTTTTCCGGGGCCGGATAAGCCGTGCAACTTCTCGGTTTCGGGCGAATTGGGAAATTTGTTCCGCAACCGCAATGCATAACTGGCCTCCGCATTCTTGTTTTTCAACGCGCGCTCGATCTTAACCGCCAGTAATAACGCTTCCGGCGTATCATCCGCGGATTGGAAATAGCGCTCGATAAAACCGCGTGCCGGCAGCCGATTGCCGGAATCGAGACTGATTTTAGCCATCTGGTAAAGTGCGCCAGGCAGTTTCGGATTGATTCTTAACGCTTCGCGGAAGTATTTTTCCGCCGCCGACGGCAACGGCTTTTTCATCAGACAAACCCCGGCATTCAGATTCACCTCTGCCGCATAGGGATAGAGCTGATTGGTCGCTGCGGCATCAAAATATCGAATGGCTTCGTCCAGCCTCCCCCGATCGCAAAGAAAAGTGCCGTAATTGTGTTGCGCCGAGGGATTTTTTTCATCGCTATCGAGAGCGCGGCGGAATAAGCGTTCGGCTTCATCCAGATTCTTCAAGCGCCATTGCAAAACTGCCATGATATTATTGGCTTGAGAGTCGTTCGGCGATTCTTTCAGTGCTATTTCCAGTTCTTTTTTGGCGACATCCAGTTGACCTCGCTGCAGATAGCTCGCGCCAAGCATGACATGCGTTTCAACCCGTTTGTCGATTTGCTCCCGTCTGGCCTGTCGTTCGGCTGACGAGGCACAACCGATCAGCAACGCGGACAATAGCAGAAGTACCGGTATAGAAACTTTGCCGTTCATGGTTGGATTTGCGACATAATACGCACACGACGGCGCGTGCGGTCCTGGATTCGGCCGGCAAGCTGGCCGCAGGCGGCGTCAATATCGTCACCGCGTGTTTTGCGGGTTATCGTGGTGAGCCCCGCTTTGATCAACACTTCCCGAAATCGGTCTATGGATTCATTCGATGACCGCCGGTAGCGCGTCTGAGGAAAAGGGTTGAAAGGAATCAAATTGACTTTCGACGGTACCGTCATCAGGAGCTCCGCCAGCTCTTGGGCGTGCTCGACGCCATCGTTAATGCCGGCAAGCATCACATATTCAAATGTAATTCGGCTGCGTGGCGAAATGTCGCAGTATCGGCGGCAGGCACCGAGCAATTCACGTATCGGATATTTCCTGTTCAGCGGCACCAACTCATTCCGCAACAGGTCGTTTGGGGCATGCAGCGATACCGCCAGACTGACGGGACATGCTTCACGCAGCCGGTCCATCATCGGTACCACTCCGGCGGTTGAAAGTGTCACGCGACGGCGCGACAACCCGTATGCGTGATCGTCCAGCATGAGACGCATGGCCGGAACGACGTTCTCGAAATTAAGCAGGGGCTCACCCATACCCATGAATACCACGTTGGTAATAATCCGTTCGCCTTTGGGATCGCGGCCCAGGGAACGATTGGCGACAAGCAATTGCGAGATTATTTCGTCTACCGTCAAACTGCGATTGAACCCCTGATGACCTGTGGCGCAAAAAGTGCAATTCAGCGTACAGCCCACCTGGGATGAGACACACAGCGTGCCCCGGTCTTCCTCAGGGATAAACACGGTCTCGATACAATTGCCATCCATCAATCTCAACAGCCACTTGCGCGTGCCGTCCGTCGCCACCTGATCCAACTCGATTGCCGGCAAGCGGATTTCGGCAATATCTCGCAGGCGCGCGCGCAATTCCTTGCTCAAATTCGTCATATCATCGAAATTGTCCACGCCGTACTGATGGATCCACTTTACAACCTGCGTGGCGCGGAATGGCTTGTCACCGATACCGGCAAAGAAATCCTGCATGCTCCGACGGTCATGGTTAAGCAAATTGGTTTTTGCGGTATCTGACAAGGTTGTCCTCTGCGTACGGGTAAGCGCCGTTGCACCTTGGCGAGCCAAGTTAAATTATTGCCTTGGGCTTGCCATCTGTGGTGATTTTCAAAAAACTCTCGCAAACTAAGGAAAAAGCAGGAAATTTTCACCCGTCCTGCGCGTATAGTGTAGCGTCTGACAACTTGCCAGACAATGAAACCGGCCTATTATCCCCGGGTGGTCGCGAGGCGCGCCTTAGCCTTCGTGTTCCTCCATCCAGGCCATCTGAATCGCCTCGAGGATTTTTTCGCCGGTTCGCTCGGGTTTATCGTCGAAATCCGGCAAGCCAATCACCCACTTATGCAAATCGGTGAAGCGGACGGTCATCGGGTTCACATCCGGAAACTTCTCGCTCAGTTCGATGGCGATCTCCCGGGTATCAGTCCATTTCAGTCCCATAGGCGGCTCCTTAATGCTGTTCGGACACGAGATTGATGGTGTATTTGGGAATTTCCACAACCAGCTCCTGATTCCCGACCTTGGCCTGGCAGGAAAGACGCGATTCGGGTTCCAATCCCCAAGCCTTGTCGAGCAGGTCTTCTTCCTTATCCTCGGCGGTCCCGAGGCTGTCAAAGCCTTTGCGCACCACGACATGACAAGTGGTGCAGGCGCAGGATTTTTCACACGCGTGTTCGATTGGAATGCCGGCATTGAGCGCAGCATCGCAGATGCTGATGCCTGGCTCCACTTCGATGGTTTTCCCTTCCGGGCAAATCTGTGGATGCGGCAGGAAAGTAATGCGCGTCATGTTTGAGGAGCGTCCTCGGGAGGATTGAACTCCTCGATCTTGTGGCCGGCAAGGGCTCTGCGAACATTCGCGTCCATGCGACGCATGGCAAACGTCTGGGTGGCGTCATTGAGAGACTTGATGCATTGCCTGATGAGCGCCACTTCAGTCACATTCCGCGCATGTGTCAGGTTGCGCAACGCCAAGTCGATTTTATCCCGTTCATTTTCATCAAGCAGATGCCCGTCGGCCGCAAGCGCTCCCGTAACCGCGGAGATCAAGCGATCGGCGTCGACCTGTTGTTCACGGAGCGCGCGTTTCTGTTCGTCATCGCGGGCATAGGTTATTGAATCGCGCAACATCGTCTCAATTTCATTGTCCGTAAGGCCATAAGACGGTTTCACGACCACGCTGCTCTCCACGCCCGTTGTCAGCTCTTTGGCTTGAACACCGAGTAAGCCATCCGCATCGATCTGGAATGATACCCTGATCCGCGCCGCGCCAGCTGCCATGGGCGGGATACCACGAAGTTCAAAACGCGCGAGCGAGCGGCAATCGGAAACCAGTTCACGCTCGCCTTGGACCACGTGAATCAGGAGCGCGGTCTGACCGTCCTTGAATGTGGTGAAATTTTGGGCCTTCGCCACCGGAATGGTGGTATTGCGGGGGATAATCTTTTCCACCATGCCGCCCATGATCTCGATACCCAGCGACAGGGGAATAACGTCAAGCAACAGCATATCTTCATAACGTTTGTTGCCGATCAAAATATCGGCCTGCAGTGCCGCCCCGATTGCCACAACCTTGTCCGGATCGATGTCCGCCAAAGGTTCACGTGCAAAAAATTGCGCGACCTTTTCACGCACCCGCGGCATGCGCGTCGCGCCGCCTACCAACACCACGCCATCCACGTCGCCGGAGCGGATGCCGGCATCGCGGAGCACGCGACGACAGGGAGGTAGCGTACGATCAATCAGTGGATCGACCAGTGAAAGCATGTGTTTTCGGCTAAGCACGCCGCGCCATATGTCGTTTTGGCTGCGCTCGATTTGAATTGTTGTGCTTTCGTCCATTGTCAAGCTCTCTCTGGCTGCGCGTGCATCGCGCAACAAGCGCCGCAACCGTTTGTGATCGGCGTCATCCTCGATATTCGCCTCGCGCATGGCCCATTCGGCGATTGCATAATCCATGTCATCGCCGCCCAATGCGGAATCGCCCGCCGTGGCCATCACCTCGAATACACCCCGATTAAGCCGCAGGAGCGAAATGTCAAACGTGCCGCCTCCCAGGTCGTAAATGGCATAGATGCCCTGCGGATTCTTGTCGAGTCCGTAGGCGACGGCGGCAGCGGTCGGTTCATTTAGCAATCGCAAGACATTCAGGCCGGCGATACGGGCGGCGTCCTTGGTTGCCTGACGCTGGGCTTCGTCAAAATAGGCAGGCACGGTGATTACCGCCTCGGCGATTTCTGTTCCCAGAATCTCAGAAGCGCGATTTCCGAGTTTTTTCAGTATTTCGGCTGACACTTCCACCGGACTTTGCTCGCCGGCTACGGTCCGGATGCGTGGCATGGCGGAATCGCCACGTGAAAACTCATACGGCAGGGATTTCCCGAGTTTTCGCACATCCTCAATGCCGCGGCCCATCAGTCGCTTCACCGAAGCGATGGTATTGAGCGGATCTTCGTGCGCCACGGCAATGGCCTCGTAACCGACCACCGGCCCGTTCCCGGCCAGATAACGTACCACGGAAGGCAGCAGATGGCGGCCCTGTTCGTCCGGAAGCGTTTCAGCCACGCCATTGCGCACACATGCGACCAGCGAATTGGTCGTGCCGAGGTCAATTCCCACGGCGCTTCGCCGCTCATGTGGCACGCTCGTCCGGCCCGGTTCGCTAATCTGAAACAATGTCATAGTCATTTAATGTTAAGGCAGTGACCCGCGCCTGAGATAAAACGGTTATGAAATAATCAGATTGAGGATTTCAATGATGTTGAAGCTGCCTATGCTGACAACTTTAAGGCGATTGGTTAACCCATTTCTTCCTCAAGGTTGTCGATTTCCTTGCGCATCTTCTCAAGAAACTGAAGTTCTCTGGCCGTATTACGGGCACGTAAGGTAGCTTCTGGGGTGTTTTCGGCAACCGCGCCGCGAAAATTTTCAATTCCTTTCTGCAAACGTCTTTCAATCAGGTTTGCCAGTTCGGTTATTTTCTTGTGCGGATTATCCGCCTGCCTCAGCGCTTCGAGATTTTCGCGCCATTCCATCTGTTCCAGGAGAAATGCCGAATCCATCGAGGTATCGGACTCATCGTCGATATCAACTCCGCGCAGACTCAGGAGGTAACGGCCTCTCCGGATCGGATCCTTGAGTATCTGAAAGGCATCGTTGACCAGCGTCGTCATCTGCAACGATACACGGCGGTCCTGATCGGAGGAATGCGCAAATTTGTCCGGATGAATACGGCGCTGCATTTCACGATAACGCGACACCAGATCGGCCAAGTCAACATCGTACTTCACGGGAAGACCGAACAATTCGAAATGATTTTTTTCCGGAGCGGCTCGCATGCCGGAGGCGATCACCGGCTCAGACGTTGAAGCTTTCGCCGCAGCCGCAGCTGTCCTTGACGTTGGGGTTATTGAACTTGAAACCTTCATTCAATCCTTCGCGGGTATAGTCGAGTTCCGTGCCATCGAGATAAATCAGGCTTTTCGCATCGACAATGATCTTGGCGCCGTGACTTTCATAGACATGATCCTCGGGCTCGATCTTGTCGGCATATTCGATGACATAAGCCTTTCCCGAGCAACCTGACGGTCGCACACCCAGACGCAAGCCTTCCCCCCTGCCGCGTTTCTGAATGAAATTGCGGACACGCTCTGCGGCTGCTTGGGTCAAGGTGATCGACATGTCGTTAAGATTCCGTATGTCTGACTGAAATGGTTCAAGCCGCGTCGGCCTTTTTGCCTTTGCCGCCGGACTTTTCCCGATAATTCGCTATTGCCGCCTTGATGGCATCTTCAGCAAGAACGGAACAGTGAATCTTGACCGGTGGCAGCGCCAACTCCTCGACGATTTGGGTATTCTTGATCTTGCCCGCCTCTTCAATCGTCTTGCCCTTGACCCACTCAGTCAAGAGGGAACTTGAAGCAATAGCGCTTCCGCAGCCGTAAGTCTTGAATTTGGCATCCTCGATAACACCCTGGTCGTTGACCTTGATTTGCAGCTTCATGACATCGCCACAGGCAGGCGCGCCGACCATGCCGGTACCGACATTTGGTTCGCTCTTGTCGAACGAACCCACGTTGCGCGGGTTTTCATAATGATCCAATACTTTGTCACTGTATGCCATATAAACCTCCAGTACTAAGTACTAAGTCCTGAGTCCTCAGGACTGTTTAATGCGCGGCCCACTGTACCTTGCTGAGATCCACGCCTTCCTCGTGCATTTCCCAAAGCGGCGAAAGCAAGCGAAGCTTTGCTACTTTCTCCTTTACCAGTGCAGACGCATGATCGATTTCTTCCTGCGTGGTAAACCGGCCGATGGTGAAACGAATGGAACTGTGCGCCAGTTCGTCATTGCGGCCAAGTGCGCGCAACACGTAAGAAGGCTCTAAACTCGCCGAGGTACAGGCTGATCCCGAGGACACGGCGATGTCCTTAAGCGCCATGATGAGCGATTCGCCTTCGACAAAATTGAAGCTTATATTGAGGTTTCCGGCGATGCGGTGATTGAGGTCGCCGTTGATGTAAATCTCGGGTATATCCTTGAAAGCATCGAGCAAGCGATCGCGTAGCGCGCGGAGCCGTACCATCTCGGCGGGCATTTCCGCTTTAGCCAAGCGGAACGCTTCGCCCATCCCGGCACACTGATGTGTCGCGAGCGTTCCGGAACGCATCCCGCGTTCGTGTCCTCCGCCATGCATTTGAGCCTCGAGCCGCACGCGGGGCTTGCGGCGAACATACAGCGCGCCGATTCCTTTCGGGCCGTAAATCTTGTGCGCCGAAAGCGACATGAGATCGACATTGATGGCATTCACGTCTATCGGGACCTTGCCGGCACTTTGCGCAGCATCGCAGTGAAACAGCACGCCGCTTTCGCGTGTAAGCTTTCCAATCGCCGCGACATCCTGAATGACGCCGATCTCGTTGTTCACGTGCATGACAGAAACCAGAATGGTGTCTGGCCGGATTGCGGCCTTGAGTTTCTCCAAGTCGAGCAGTCCGTTCGGTTCGGGGTCGAGGTAGGAAATTTCGAAACCGTCGCGCTCGAGCTGGCGACACGTATCAAGCACCGCCTTGTGTTCTGTCTTGCAAGTTACGATATGCTTGCCTTTCTTTTCGTAAAATTTCGCCACGCCTTTGATCGCCAGGTTGTCGGACTCGGTCGCGCCCGAGGTCCAGACGATTTCCTTGGGATCTGCCCCGATGAGCGCCGCCACCTGCGCGCGCGCCTCTTCCACCGCCTCTTCAGCATGCCACCCAAAGGAATGTGAGCGGGAGGCCGGATTGCCGAATTCGCCATCGAGGGTCAGGAACTGGCACATTTTTTCCGCCACGCGCGGATCAACCGGCGTGGTCGCGGAATAGTCCAGATAAATCGGCTTTTTCATATTCAGTACTCTCCGGCACCTCGGCTTTTATCTACCCAAATAGCGGCGTGCACCCGCCGCCATCTAAGGATGCCATATCGAGATACGTCAGCATATCCGAACCAGCCACGAAAATGATGGGTCATTGCGCCGACGCCTGCATCCTTTCTTCCAGGCGTGAAGCCACTTCCTGCACGTGCGGCTTGGTAACCAGATCGCCCAACGTGATCCCATGCAGGAATTCATAAATGCGGATGCTCAGATCCTCCCACAGCTGATGCGTAAGACAAGTTTCATCGCCATGGCAGTTCTTCTCTCCGCCGCAACGCGTGGCGTCAATGCTTTCATTGATGGCCACGATAATTTCCGCGACGGATATTTTTCCCGGCTCCATAGCCAGGGTATATCCCCCTCCCGGACCGCGCACACTGTCCACCAACCCGGTGCGACGTAGCTTGGCAAAGAGCTGTTCAAGGTACGACAGTGAAATTCCCTGCCGTTTGGCGATTTCCGCCAGTGTCACAGCCCCCTTGTCATAGCGCAGGGCCAGATCCAGCATTGCTGTCACGGCATAACGACCTTTGGTTGTCAGTTTCATGGATTTAATCCCATACGATATTGTACCAATACAATTCTACATACTTGATGGATTTAGTCAACTATTCTCTTTGTTTTCGCTGCTTTTCTGGTGAGCGGTATCCTGTGATTCTTCCAAGGCTTCGACCTCAAGTTCAGGTAAGTCCAGATTTACCTTGATTCCGGCCGCTTCCAGGGTGGATGATAAAACTTTCATCTTTTTATCAATAAGATGCATATGGTCCAGCATCAAATCTATCACTTGGGCCACTGGGTCTAAGATATCCTTGGTCTGACCGTAGGCCTCAAACCCAATTTTCTTAGCCATCGCCTCGCGGTGTGGGGATTTTGATGCATCTTTTTCTGCGCTGATAACCCGACCAGGTATGCCAATCACTGTCGCTCCAGCCGGCACATCTCTGACCACTACCGAGTTTGAACCTACCCGGGCCCCATCACCGACATTAATTGGCCCAAGAATTTTCGCCCCGGCACCCACAACCACGTTGTTTCCCAGCGAAGGATGACGTTTTTCCTTTCTCCAAGTGGTGCCGCCAAGCGTTACGCCATGGTAAAGCGTGCAATCATCGCCGATCGTGGCGGTTTCCCCAATAACTACCCCCATGCCATGATCGATAAAAAAGCGCCGGCCAATTTTGGCGCCGGGGTGAATTTCAATACCCGTAACCCAGCGCGCCAGCAGCGATAACACCCTGGCGAGCCACTTCAGGCGCCACTGCCATAGTAGGTGAGATAAGCGGTGGATCACCAGCGCGTGCACTCCCGGGTAAGTCGTTACCACTTCAAATACCGATCGTGCCGCCGGGTCGCGCTGGAACACGCTGTTTATATATTCGCGTAAGTTTTTAAGCATAAGCGTTAATTTCCTGATTTGGCTATATTATCTTTATTCTTGAGTATTTTTGTCAAGATTACCGAGGTTTTGCTGCACGGATGTGAGTATGCCGCGCATGATATTCAATTCGTTATGGTCAAGACCAGCGCGATTAAACAATCGAGCCAGACGTCGCATCAGCAGCCTCGGATTTCTCGGGTCGAGAAATCCAACCTGTTCCAGTACCTCTCTCAGATGGCGGTAAAACAGCTGCATTTCTTCACCCTTCACGGGCCTGCCATCGCGAAAATCGGAAACATGTGCCCCAGGATATGCCTGCGACGCGCGGTATATCTCGTAGGCCAGGATTTGTACCGCGCAAGCGAGATTCAGGGAGGAAAAGTCCTTGTCCGCCGCTATGGTAACGACAAAATGGCATCTATCCAGCTCGGTGTTGAGCAGGCCGGTACGTTCTTGCCCAAAAAGCAGGGCAACCGGCCCTTCAAGCGCCCCATCGAGTAGCCGGCGTGCACAGCCATCGGGCTCAAGCCCCGGCCATTCGATACGTCGCTGCCGAGCCGTGGTTCCCATGACCAGGTGGCAATCCTTAAGCGCCATATCGAGCGTGTCGCATATCACGGCGTCTCGTAATAGATCGATCGCACCAGCGGCTCGATCCATGGCCTGGGGGCTTGGGTAACTCTCGGGGGCCACGAGATACAAGCTTCGCAACGACATGTTCTTCATCGCGCGCGCCGCCGCTCCAATATTGCCGGGGTGTGTCGGTCGCACGAGGACGATGCGAATATTCGAAAGCGGCATGATTTTAGCCTGTTTTTATCGCCAGCGGGTATTCTACATACTTCGCACGCCGTCTTCCGCTTTCAACGCGCTGCCGCGCCCATTACAATCCATCCCCATATTCAGCTCATCCCCGCACAAACAGTCTTCCGGGTATTTCCATGCATCCCATGCTCAACATGGCCGTCAAAGCCGCGCGCAATGCCGGAAGCATTATCATGCGTCATCACGACCGGTTGGAACGTCTTACCGTGGAAAACAAAGGCAAAAAAGACTACGTGAGCGAAGTCGATCGGATGGCGGAAAATGAAATCATACGTCATTTGCGCGCGGCATACCCAAACCACGGGATTCTCGCAGAAGAAACCGGTAAACAAGCCGGGGATGATTACGTCTGGATTATTGATCCACTCGACGGGACCACCAATTTCCTGCATGGCTTTCCTCACTTTTCGGTGTCCATTGCGCTCAGGCACAAGGACCGTCTTGAGCAGGCGGTCATTTTCGACCCGCCGCGCAACGAACTGTTTACCGCCACGCGCGGTAGCGGGGCACATCTCAATGACCGGCGCATACGCGTGAGCCGCGTCACAGAACTGGAATATGCGCTGCTAGGGGCCGGTTTTCCTTTCCGCTCGCATCGGCACATGGATGCTTGGATAAAAACGTTGCGCGAATTCATGCTTGCCACAAGCGGCATTCGCCGGCCTGGATCGGCCGCGCTCGATCTGGCGCATGTGGCCTGTGGTCGATTCGATGGTTTCTGGGAAATAGGGTTAAACCCGTGGGATATGGCGGCCGGCGCGCTCATCATCCAGGAAGCCGGCGGCATGGTGACTGATTTTTCCGGCGATCAAAATTATCTTGAAAACGGGAACATCGTCGCGGGCAATCCAAAAATACATGCCGAGATGTTGCGGCGCATACAGCCCCACCTCACGCCTGAACTGCAAAATCAGGCGCGTTAAACCTCTGACAGAATATCCGCAAACACCATCAGCTCAAAAACATTCGTGTACTCAAGCCGCTGTAAAAGACGGACTTTACGCGAATTCTTTTCTTCCTCGACCAGCAGTAAATTGCTGCCGGTTGAATAAATGCCGCGCGGAAGCAGTAAACTGGCCGGTCGACGCAATGCTTCTATAGCCGGCAACAATAACGCCGGCTGGTATCGATCTCCACTCGTATTGCGAGCGTGGGCAACGGCCACCGGCCGGACACCGGAAGCCAGCAATTCAATTCCCATTTCGACGCAATCTATTTCCGGGGTTTTCATCCAACGTACTACACCCGCATTCCAGCGGCCGATCTCATCGATCTGTTGGACGCCTGCCACATCGCCCACACGCACGTAAGCGCGTCCACCACCCTGGCGTATGAGCTGCAGACCCTTGGGGGCAGCATCCTTGATCTGCCAACGCTCGACGCGGTAAAGATTACTCGTTATGGAAGCAGCCTCCTCCATACGGTCCGATTCAGGCGTGGGTCCCGGTTGAGCAACGGGCTTGTCGAGAACGATAAAATCTTCATCTGCATCAAATTCGAGTTCAATCTCATCCTCGATTTTCGGTGGCAAGATAAATTTATCGTCTGTATTCTCGGTAATTGACTCCATAACAGGAGGCGTGAAGGGCTTTTGACCGCTGGAGAAAAAATGCAACGCCCCAATGCCCGTGCATACAAATACCGGCCCGCTGCGCTGAATACGCGAGAACTGACGGCGCGGAACCTGACCCCACGAGCGCAGCATTCTTTGAAGCATTTCGAGACAAACCATATCCAATGTGTCAACGCCCAGCGAAAGCGCGCGCGCGCTGTCTCCCTGCTGCAGACGCTGGATGAAAAACCGGATCGTTTGCAATAAATCCGATGCATCAAGCAAACGCAGACTCGGCCCCGGCTGAAACTGCACTTTCGTCGGGAACGGTACTGGCGGTGAGTCCGTGGTCAGGTCGACAAGAAAATGGCCGGGTTGATGAGGAACATCCAGATCTTCCCGCAAAATGGCTTTAGTTCCCCAGTGCCGCAGGAACAGCTGCGCCTGGCGGCATTCATTCTGCGGGAGCTGGTAAGGATTGCACAGCCCCAGAAGGAGTATGCGGATATATTCGTCGACAAGCGTGGTTTTCCCGTCTCTAGGCGCTGATACATCCACGACTTCCGTCGCGAGTTGCTGTTCCACGGCGTGACGATAAATCGCATGTATCTCGCGCCATGTATTCGGCAGAAATGGCATGTAAACCCGATAGCAATGAAACAGCACTTCGCCAAGATAATGCATGGCTCGAAGCAGCGAGATCGCCCGCTGCGGCTTCTTTCCCCAGCGCAAGCGCAGGTGTTCCAGATCCTGTAAACAACCCTTGTACCCATAAGCCATTTCCGTGTGGAGCTGGAGAATGAATTCCGCCAATTGCCGTTTTTTCGGGCTCAGGGGAAACGCGGCGTGTGTAAAATAATTTTCCAGGGAGGCAGTAACGGTGGCGACGGGAGCAGTGTATAACTCCATCAACTCAAACCGGCGCGTACTGTCCAGGTCCTGACGATTGAGGGTGTAAAGCGCCTGGTAAATTTCGCGCGCCGTTGCCGCACTGTCCGCCAGCGGCAAGGACGCCAACCATTCACGCGCGTATTTTGGGTCAGTTTCGACTATCCAGGCGGATACCCGCTTTGCCGGTAGTGTGAAGGCGAGTCCAGTCAATGCATGCTCCGTGGCGCAGCCAAGGCAAATATGTGTACTTTCAATTAATTATATAGCACATTCTCATACAGCGAATGACAGGAGGCCGTATTCTCCATAATTTTCCGAATTTATTAATCGATGTCATGCCGACAGCGGGATAAACATTCCGGTCATTCCCCATGCACAGAAGGGCGTGTATCATTCGGCGCGATTAAATTTTTCTCGCTTGTGGAGATCGTCGATGACTTATGTGGTTACTGAAAGCTGTATCCGTTGCAAATACACCGATTGCGTGGAAGTATGCCCCGTGGACTGCTTCCATGAGGGGCCCAACTTTCTGGTCATCGACCCGGATGAATGTATTGACTGCACGTTGTGCGTGCCGGAATGTCCGGTAAACGCCATCTTCGCGGAAGACGATTTGCCGGAAGACCAGAGGCATTTCACGCAAATCAACGCGGATCTGGCCAAGAACTGGCCGGTGATAACTGAAAAAATTCCGGCGCCGCCGGACGCGGCGGAATGGGAAACCAAACCCGATAAACTCAAATACCTTGAGCGTTGAGTCGGAGATTCTGCTTGTCTCTCACGGAGACGATCCGCTACGCCATCTCGTAACGCGCATCCTGGAGGATCACCGTGACCGGCTTCCTGATTTAAGCCGCCATGCGGTTCTGTTTCCATATTCCGGCGCAATCCCGCGATTCCGCCGGATACTGCGGGAACAGGCGGAAAAGGCGGGGCACGCTGCCCTGCTTCCTCCCGCTACCGGGACACTCAACACCTGGGCCTGCAAGTTTGCCAACGCTAAGGCGCGCCGCCTGAGCGCCAATGCGCGTGAAATTCTTTTGTTGGGATTATTGAATAAATATCCAGACTGGCAAAACCAATACGGTGCCTGGCCATTAATCGACAGCCTGCTGGCATTACTCGATGAACTCACTCTCAATCAGGCTCAACTCCCTGATGATCGATCCCAATTCGTCCGGCAAATCAGCGGATATTTTGGAATTCAGTCAAACGGGAGTTCGCCGTTCGAGAGCGAAGCCGGCATGGTGCATACAGTGTGGATGGCATGGCAAGAGCGGTTGAAAAATCGCAACCTCCTGGACCAGACCCTGCAATTTACCGATGGCCTGGCGCGCAGCCTCCATATTCTGTCCGAGGATACCCGGATCTATCTCGCCGGGTTCACGAATTTTTCACGTTCGGAATTTCAGTGGCTTAAGAATTTACACGCACGACGCCAACTGACGCTGGTGCTGCAGGGCCAATACGATCCAGACAGCAGTGACCCGGATAATTGCATTGCGCGCATTCTGCAGGAACTTGGCGTGAAACCGGTAACAGGCGTATTGTCCGATCCCTATTCGGATTTTTTAAATCGCGCCTTTGCGGCGGCTGACGGAAATCTGTTGGCTCGTGCTCAGGAACAATTCGCCGCGTCCGCGAGCAGTCCGGCCGGGAACCGCCTGGTCATTCACGAAGCCGCCGACGCCGAATCCGAAGCGCGTGCCATCGACATACAGGTGCGCCGTTGGCTGGGCAACGACATCCATGATATCGGAATCGTTACCAACGATCGCAAGCTCGCGCGCCGTGTACGGGCTCTGCTGGAACGTGCCAACGTCGAACTGCGTGACGCGGGCGGTTGGGTGCTCTCGACCACGAGCGCGGCCACCGCGCTTGACCGCTGGTTGGAATGTCTGGAGCGGAATTTTTACCATAAACCGCTGCTCGATCTCCTCAAATCACCATTCCTCCATCTTGACTTCGAACGCACCACGCTCGATCGTCTTGTGGCGGCATTCGAACAGGGTATTGTGCGTGATCGCAACTTGACTTCGGGTCTCGATAATTACCGTTTCGGGATCTCTCATGTCAGGGACAAACTGGAAGAGCGCCATTCCTCCGGAATATCTTCGGCGTTGGCACTGTTGCTTGACCGGCTGGAAAACGCCGCAGCGGAATTACTGCCGCTGAAATTCACCCAGCAACAGTCTGCCGTGAAATTCATTGCAGCATTGCAAGCAAGTCTCAAACGACTCGGTCTGTGGGACGGCTTTGAAAACGACGTGGCAGGACTTGAACTCCTCGCGGTTCTCGATGAAATGAAAACCGCGGTCGGAGACGGCCATTTGCATCTGACGTGGGCGGAATTTCATCGCTGGTTGAGGCGCAACATGGAACAGCGGCATTTTCACCCTCCCATGCACGGTCGTGGCGTCGAACTGATGGGTTTCACGGAAAGCCGGCTTTATCGCTTTGAAGCACTGATTATCGCCGGGGCGCTGCGTGATCACCTGCCGGGGCACATCAGCGCCCCACCTTATTTCAATGATCGGGTCCGCGCCGACCTGGGATTACCTGCCCTGGGACAGCGTTACTCCCTTATGTTTCACGATTTCCGGCACGTTCTGGAGGCCGCCCCGCATGTCTTGATCACCCTGCGGCGCGAGCATGAGGGTGAGCGGCTCGTGGCCAGCCCTTGGGTGGAAAAGTTACGCGCGTTTCACGAACTGGCCTACCAGGAAAAACTGAATAATCCTGAATTAGAGTGGCTGGTACAGCAACCCGAATCCATGATCGTGGATCATGAAACGCCGTTGCCGTCCCCCGTCAATCAGCCGGCGGCGCGGTTGCCGGCCGGGCTGGTCCCGGTCGCGATAACGGCCACCGATCATCAGCGAATCATGGACTGTCCTTATCAATTTTTCTGCGCCAGCGGTCTTGGTCTGGCGCCGGAGGAAGCGGTCCGGGATGAAATGGAAAAAGCCGACTTTGGGATGCACGTGCATCGCATATTGCAGGCGTTTCATGCGGGCGTGCACGGCCTGCCCGGCCCGTGGGAAAAGCCGCTTACCGATGACACCCTTTCGGAAGCCGCCGGTCTATTGCGGGAAATTTCGAGGTCGGCGTTTGCAAACGATCTGCGTCGGCACTTTCTCGCGCGAGGCTGGCTCTACCGCTGGGAGGAATGCATTCCGGCTTATCTCGAATGGGAACTGAAATACGGTTCCCGCTGGCGGATTCAGGCAACGGAATGGAAGCAAGAACGTGAATATGGCGGGACAGGTATACGCGTGATGCTCAAAGGACGCATTGACAGGCTGGATCGCGGCGCCGACGGCTACCGGCTCGTCGATTACAAGACCGGCGTTGTTCCCACGCGCCAACAGGTGCAGCGTGGTGAAAAAATTCAACTTCCGTTTTACGCCTTGCTGCCGGAGGAAGGAACCGTTGCGCAGGCGCTATTTCTTTCGATCGGCGACGGTAAAGTGACGGAGCGGAACAAGCTTGAAGGCGAAACACTGCAGGCACTGAAAACCGCGGTCAAGGAAAGAATATTGATGCTCAAGCGTCAACTCGATGCCGAAAGCCCATTGCCTGCCTGGGGCGACGTGGAAACCTGCAATATATGCGATATGGAAGGGCTTTGCCGTCGAGGGATGTGGAACGAGCAGATTCGGGTCAACAGCCAAACGAAATAAAAAGGCGGCCTTTCATGGCCGCCTTCTGGATACTAATTACGGATTGCTTGTTAGTCCAGGCTGCTTCCCTGTAACCCGGGTACATCCGTGTTTGCTTCCCGTGTTGGCAGTATTTGGCTTGTCCCTGCGTGCTTCCCTTCCTCTCTACTATAGACCGGGACGGGAAAGTAGCAAGATTATGCTTACTTTGCTGGAAAAAACCGAAGGTTTATGCGGATTTTTTGAATTTTATGAATCGGTAACCGTCCCGCAACGCCAGGACCTATGTTCATGATCAATATTCCGATCGCCACCGATCCAAATAATAACGTTGTCGTCCACGCCGCCGCCGGTACCGGAAAAACCTGGCTGTTAACCAGCCGCATTATCCGACTGCTGCTTGAAGGCAGCGACCCGGGGTCGATCCTGGCCATTACATTCACCCGCAAAGCCGCGGCTGAAATTCACGAACGTGTTACCGGGCGCCTGCTCGAAATCGCCGTCAGTGAGGAAGACAGGCTTGCCGCGCTGCTGGAAGAGTTAGGCGTCGCCCCGAGCCGCCAAGCATGCACCGCCGCGCGCGATCTTTATGAAAAACACCTGAATGCCATTCACGCATTGCGCACCACCACGTTCCACGCATTTTGCCAGGAGATTCTGCGTCGCTTCCCGCTTGAATCGGATGTGCCTCCCGGTTTTGAACTGGTCGAGACGACCGACACGCTGGAAGACGCCGCCTGGCAGGCGTTAGAGCAAAAAATAAACCGCGACGGAGAAAGCGAACTGGCAAAGGCCGTTGACACGTTGCTGATGGCGTGTGGCGGGGCGACCAATGTCCGCAAGGCGCTGAACAGTTTTGTAGCGCACCGCAGTGATTGGTGGGCTTATACGGAAAACAAGACCGATCATGTATTGCAGGCTGCGGAACGCCTCAAAATACTCCTCGATATCGATGAAGCAACGGATTCACGCGTGGAATTTATCGGCGATCCAGGCAAGCGCGACCTGATACTCCGTTATCGTGACCTGTTGGGGGGACACTTAACCGCCACGAACAGGAAAATTATCGATAATCTGGATCGCGCCCTGTCGGTGACGACACCCGCGGTGTCTACTTTTCACGCGATAAGCCGGGCGTTTTTAACCGAAAAAGCTGAACCCCGGCATTTATCCGTTGCAAAAACCCTCGTGAAAGCCATCGGCGCCGAAAACGCCGATGAATTGGTACGGCTGCATCGGGAACTGGCCGAATCCCTGCTTGCTGCGCTCAAACGATATCAGCGTCAATGGACATACGGCGTTTCACGTGCCTGGTATATCAGCGGAGCGGCGCTGCTGGATGAATTTCAACGGGTTAAAACCGAACGCGGCGTGCTCGATTTTTCCGATCTGGAATGGAAGGCATATCGTTTGCTCAATCGCAGTCAGCACGCCGAATGGGTGCAATACAAGCTCGACCAGCGTATCGACCATCTGCTGGTGGATGAATTTCAGGATACCAATCCGACACAATGGCGCCTGCTGCTCCCGTTGCTGGCGGAAATGACAGCAGGCGACCCGGAGCGCCGACGAAGCGTATTCCTGGTCGGCGACGAGAAACAGTCCATTTACCGCTTTCGCCGGGCTGATTCCCGGCTTTTCCATGAGGCCAGACACTGGCTGCACCGATATGCGCGGGCGCATACCTACACCCAACATATTTCCTGGCGTTCCTCCCCTGCCATCATCCAATTCGTAAATCTCGTATTTCACCGGGTAAATGACGACCTTTCGAATTCTGAAGCTGATTATCCGCTTCAGGATTTCCAGACACACGATACGCGGCATCAAACGCTCTGGGGTCGCGTCGAACTGCTGCCGTTGATACGGAGAAAGGAAACCGATCCGGCGGTAACGGACTCGGCTGTCTGGCGAAATCCTCTGGAGCAACCGCGCATGTCGGGTGATGACGTCCATCACCGCGAGGAAGGAGATCTCATTGCGGCAAAAATCCGGGAAATTCTGGGCATGCCCGTGATGGAAGGAAAAATTGCACGTCCGCTCGATGCCAACGATGTCATGGTCCTGTTGCGCGACCGAACCCACGCGCGGTTCTACGAAGAAGCATTGCGGCGCGCCGGTATTGCTTATATAGGAACCGGCCGCGGCGCTTTTCTTCAGTCGCTTGAGGTGCGTGACCTGATGAATCTGTTCCGTGCCCTGGTTGAACCGTATAACAACCTGGCACTTGCCTCGGTACTGCGTTCGCCGATCTTTGCCGCTTCGGAAGATGATCTTGTAGCCCTCGCACGGATGAAAACAGGTCCCTGGCGCGAACGACTGGCGAGGATCGGCGCGACGGGTTCGCCGGATTACCCGCTTGCCAGAGCAAACAGCCTGCTGGAGCGCTGGCGCGGTTATGTCGATCGCATACCGGTGCATGACATGCTCGACCGCATTTACTCTGAAGGAAACATGATTGCCCGCTACACATCGGCGGCGCCGGCTTATCTGCGAACCCGGGTTGAGTCCAACCTCATACGATTCATCGAGCTGGCGCTGGAAATCGACAGTGGCCGCTATCCGAGCCTGTCTCGCTTCCTTGACCGCCTCGAGAGCGAGTCGGACGATGACAACTTCGCGCCACCCGCGCCCGCCTGGAACCGCGAACCGCGCGTGCGCATCATGACGATTCATGCCGCGAAAGGACTCGAGGCGCCGGTGGTTTTTCTCGCCGATTCCGCGCGCGCTTCAGCCAACCGGGAACACGGCATGCGTGCATTGATTGACTGGCCGGTTACCGAACCACAACCGCGCTGCTTTCATCTTGTGGGTAATAAGGAAATGCGCGACGACCTGAGCAAAACGCTGCTGCACGAACACGAAGCGTCAGCCCGACGTGAAGAGGCGAATTTATTGTACGTGGCCCTCACCCGGGCAAAACAATTCCTGTTTGTTTCCGGTTGTGAACCCGGACATGACGATCGCGGGTGGTACGGCTTTATCGAAAGACGCGTACGCCAGGCAGCTCAAACAGATAGGGCGGAACGCGCCGGCCTGCGGGTCAATGAGATATCCATGGACGGAGGAAAATCCGTTTTCAACACCAGTGCCCTGCTGGAATATGGCATCCCTGAAAAATTACCCGATGCATCGCCAAGCCCCCCGGTGCCGTTTAGTATCGATCCGTCGCTGTCCAGGCCGTTTCCGGTTATCCGGACGAGTGCCGTGCTCAATCCCAGCCTTTCGGTTCAATATCAGGATGACACGCCTTACGATTTGAGTGCGTCAAGCCTGCGCGCGGAATCCCAACGCCGGGGTATCGTCATACACAAGATGCTGGAGCAGCTGGCCGGTGGCGAGGCGCGAGCGGTTATTGAGATGAAACTGCGCCTTGAATTTGCCGATTGGCCGGATGCAAAAAAGTTCGATTCGTGGTGGCAGGAAGCCTGCAAGGTGTTGGATGATGAGGCGTTACGCGTTTTTTTCGATCCCGCCGGTTATCAGGAAGCCCGTAATGAAGTGCCTATCCTCTATCGGGATGGGAATGACGACATCTACGGAATCATCGACAGAATCGTCATGCTTGAAAAGGAAATTATCGTCATGGATTACAAGACCCATGCGCAGGCTACCTTGAACAATATCGCCCACCTCGCCGAAGCGTTCGTGGAACAGATGCGACAGTACGGAAACGGGGCGCGGCGGCTGTGGCCGGGAAAAAAAATACGCCTGTTATTACTCTTTACGGCATGCAGCGGCATCGTGGAGATACCGCTGGAAAAATAACAGCTACGATGCCAACACGATGCGATTCCGTCCCGCCTGCTTGGCCTCGTAGAGCGCGCCATCCGCCTTCTTGACCAACCAGACAGCGGGATCCGGCCCATACGATTCGAAACCATGAACGATACAGGCCAAGCCAATGCTTACTGTAACATCGAGATCGATTCCCTCCGGAATCACGAACGCACTGTGTTCCACATTCGCGCGCAGCCGTTCGGCTATTGCCGTGCCATGCACGATCGTGGTGTTCGGCAGTAGTAACACGAATTCCTCGCCGCCGTAGCGCGCCAGCACGTCGCTGCCGCGGAGATCCTGGCCCAGGATACTGGCGATCTGCCGCAGGACCCGGTCACCGACCTGGTGGCCATATTGATCGTTGACCTGCTTGAAGAAATCGACGTCCACCAGCATGCAAACCAGCGGCCCGACGTTGCGGGCCCAGCGCTCCACCTCTTCTTTGAGCCGCCGCTCGAAAAACCGGCGATTGGCGACATCAGTCAGGGGATCGGTGAGACCGTCAAGCTTGAGCCGTTCCTGATTGATGGCATTGTCAATGCATAATGCCGACACGGCGGCAAGATGCTCGAGCAGGTCCGTGGCTATTCCGGGGACAAAATGACTGCGATCCTGGCTCCCCTGATTGAGACTTCCGATCAATTCGCCGCGACGGATAAGCGGTGCCAGCGCCACGGATCCGGATGCTCGTGGATCTTTCGAGAAAAGCAGGTTGTGTGTATTTTCGTCAACCGGTCCGAGTCGCGGACGCCAGGGCCGGGTGAAAAGCCCTTCCAGAATTTCCCGTGACATGGTGATGAAACCTTTTCGAATCAGTTTAGCCTCAGGACTGGCGTCTATGAGGCGAGACATCTCGTAATCGGGGTCGACACAAGCCAGGGTGACACAATCGATGCCGGAGAACGCTTCGGGGATACCGCGAGTAATTACTTTGACCAGATCGGTAAACGAGTTTGACCCGATCATCTGAACTTCAATCTGCCGGAAACCCGCCCAAATGCGCTCGTTGTCGCGCAACTGGTCACGGAGCTTCTCCCAGTTCCGATCCAGCGTTTTTTCTCCTAGTTCCATCTCCTGGCTGAATTTATCACCGCGCTGCGCTGCCCGACGTTGCGTTTTTAATCCCGAGCATTTCGAGCAACCGTGGTGCCGGGACATAACCTGGAATTATTTTACCATCGTCGATGAAAATCGTGGGGGTTCCCCGGATCTCGAGCTGGGCCCCCAATTGATAATGCTTTTCAACGGGATTCGGACAGGTTTTCATGGTCAGCTTGCCGCCGGCCTTGGCGGTCCCAATCGCTTTTACGCGATCGGCGTCGCACCACACGGCGACAGACCGCTTATAGCTCTCCGAGGCCAGCCCTTCGCGCGGATAAAAAAGATATCGTACCTTTACCCCCGCCCGGTTCAGCGCGGGAACGTCGAGATGAAACTTGGCGCAATAGGGGCAATCCACGTCGGTAAACACGGTCAGCGTACGCCTGGGTTTGGCCGGGCCCATCACAATCATGTTATCTTCCCCCACCCCGTCGAGCACCTGCAAGCGGCGCGTGGCGCGTCTGCCTTCGGTTATATTTTGGCGTGTTCCAACCTCGACCAGATCGCCCATGAACAAGTATTTTCCGTCTTCCGTGGTGTAGAAAATCTTGGCGTCAAACTCGATTTCATACAGACCGGGAACGGGCGCGGGTTTGACGGTCGCCGCCGCGAGTTCCGGGAAGGAACGCACGAGCTCGGTTTTCACCTGCTTCAGGTCCTTCTCACCGGCGGCGGCGGAACAACCGAGAATCATCGATAAAAAAACAGATAAAACGACGCGTAACATGGAGGTATTCATATCTTCCCTGGAAATGGATCCGGATGTGTTGCGGCGTTAATGATAGCCATACTGGCAGTATACACGCCGAAGTAACGATTAGATGGTGATTTCGGGTTTCAGTTCGCGGCTATTTCGTCATCCGCTCGGCGTCCAGGACTGTCCGCGTCATGGGGATGACGCTGTCTGGATTGAGCGATATGGAGGCGATGCCCTGACGCACCAACCAGGTGGTAAATTCAGGAAAATCCGAAGGTGCTTGGCCGCAAATACCGATGTACTTGCCCATTTTCGTGGCCGCTTGAATCGCCATTTCCATGAGCTTCAGAACCGCCGGATTACGCTCGTCAAAGCCGGTCACCAGCCCTGAATCGCGATCGACGCCCAAGGTAAGCTGGGTCAGATCGTTGGAACCGATGGAAAAACCATCGAGGTATTGCAAAAATTCCTCGGCCAGCAGCGCATTCACCGGCAATTCGCACATGAGGTAAATCTTGAGATCCGCCTTCCCGCGCTCAAGGCCGTGGGCGCGCATCAGATCCAGGACCTGCAACCCTTCCTCCAGGCTGCGAACGAACGGGATCATTACGGCAACATTGGTAAGTCCCATTTGCTCGCGAACTTGTTTGAGCGCCGCGCACTCCAGCGCAAAGCTCTCGCGGAATGACTCCGAGTAATAGCGGGATGCGCCACGGAGACCGAGCATCGGATTTTCTTCCATCGGTTCGAACCGGGCGCCGCCGAAGAGAGTGGCATATTCGTTCGACTTGAAATCGCTCATTCGCACGATGACGGGTTTGGGATGGAAGGCCGCGGCGATCATGCCGACACCTTCGGCGAGGCGGTTGATGAAATAGGAACGCCGATCGCCGTAGCACGCCGTCAGCCGATCGATATGTTTCCGCTCCTCGGCGCTGAGTTTTTCGTACTCCAGCAGCGCGCGCGGATGCACCTGAATGCTGTGATTAATGATGAATTCCAGCCGGGCAAGCCCGACACCGTCGTTCGGCAAGAACGAGTGTTCAAACGCCTGGTCGGGATTGCCGACATTCATCATCATTTTCGTGCGCGGGCGGTTTGCCGTATCGAGAAGAATTTTCTCGACCCGGAATTTCTGAACTCCTTGGTAAATTTTCCCGGTATCTCCTTCCGCGCAGTTCACCGTCACCGGCTTGCCATCGCCGATAACTTCGGTCGCATTACCGCAGCCGACAATCGCCGGAATCCCGAGTTCACGCGCAATGATCGCGGCATGACAGGTGCGTCCACCCCGGTTGGTGACGATGGCGGAGGCCGTTTTCATGACCGGCTCCCAGTCCGGATCGGTCATGTCGGTAACCAGTACTTCACCTGCTTTCAGCTGCGACATATCGGCGACATCGCCGATAATGCGCGCCGACCCGGTGGCGATGCGTCGACCCACGCTTTTTCCGGAGGCCAGCAGTTCTCCGCGCGATTCGAGGTAATAAACCTCGTATTCATTGTGCGCATCCTGCGAGCGCACGGTCTCGGGCCTGGCCTGCAACACATAGAGCTTGCCGTCATTCCCGTCCTTGGCCCACTCCACGTCCATGGGCATGTCGCGGCCCGCGCCTTTCGAATAATGTTTTTCGATTTTCACGGCATACCGCGCCAGCTCGATGATATCTTCATCGGTAAGGGAAAAACGCAGACGGTCCGACTCCGGCACCTCCACGTTGCGGATGGTATGGCCGGTGCCTTTGTCTTCGGCATACACCATTTTTATCGCCTTGCTGCCGAGGTGGCGTTTCAGAATCGGCTGTTTTCCCGCAGCCAGCATGGGTTTAAATACGTAAAACTCATCCGGATTCACCGCTCCCTGAACCACGTTTTCGCCCAACCCATACGCCGAGGTGATAAACACGACATCGCGAAAACCGGTCTCCGTATCCAGCGTGAACATCACGCCCGAGGCGCCGAGATCGGAGCGAACCATTTTCTGCACGCCGATCGACAGCGCCACGATGTCATGCGCAAAACCATGATGCACGCGGTAGGAAATCGCGCGGTCGTTGTACAGCGAGGCAAAAACACGACGGCAGGTAAAAAGCAGATCTTTCAATCCGCGAATATTGAGAAACGTATCCTGCTGGCCGGCAAACGAGGCCGTGGGCAAATCCTCGGCGGTCGCGGAACTGCGGACGGCGACATCCGGATCAGGCCCGTATTCTTTTGCCAGACTTTCGTAGGCGGAAGTCATTTCCGCAACCAGCGCCGGCGGCATTTCCCCGTTCATGATCGCCTGGCGAATATCGGCGCCGGCCTGTTCCAGTTGCGCCAGGTTGCGCGAATCGAGATTTTTCAGTCGATCCTGAATTAACTGTTTCAACTTGTTATGCTCGAGATAATTCCAATAGGCCTCGGATGTGGTGGCAAAACCGTTGGGCACCCGCACCCCCTCGCTGCTCAAATGACGGTACATTTCGCCCAAGGAGGCGTTTTTCCCGCCAACCAACGGAATGTCCTTGATGCCTAGTTCGGAAAATGGGCGGATGTAGCGCATACAGTGCGGTTGACTAGCCTATGCAATCCAGAAATTAAATGTTGAATTTTTCGTCTCAGCCGGTATAAGCAAGTTTTGCAGGCTGGGAAACGGATAAATTTATTATCTTGGTGTAACTTATAGTCAACGAGCGCTCACGGCACCGGAGCGCTTATTTTTAATACTATTATCAGGTATGAACTATGCTTTTCCCGATAAAAATTTATCAGGTTCCCGACTTTACCACAATGCCGGCCGGTAATTATCCCTGTGAACGAATCCGTGGGCGAATTAACATATTAAATTGAAAACGCCAACCGTGAGTTCGTTCGCAGCCGGATTATTGCGGTATCTATCGATCATGGCCGGCGGCATGGCCATAACCGCGGCGGAAGGATCGACCGACATTATCCCGCTTTACAGTTTTAACCAGAGTCCGCTCGTTCAAATATACGGTCTGCCGGCACTCGGCCCGGCGAAAGTATTGGACCAAGACAAAGTAAACGTATCGGTCCAGCTGCACGCCGCGAATAACTCCACGGCGGCGTCGAACAGCGTCGAAAGTCTCGTCTTGGATGGGGAGACGCATCGACTTACGCTGGTGGCCCGTCAGGGACTGGCCAACGGGTACGAATGGGGCGTGGAGCTGCCTTACGTCTCCCATAGCGGCGGGTTCATGGACAATTTCATCGAGGACTGGCACCAAACCTTTGGTCTGCCACAAGGTAACCGTCCAAACACCCCGCCTAACCGGATTAATTACCGTTACATCAGAAATGGCGCCGAGCTTGTCAATGTCTCCCGTTCCACGGAGGGAATCGGGGATATCCGCCTCGCCGCTGCCGTGCAACTCGCGCGCAATCCCGGAGAAAGAATCGTGGCGTTGCGTGGCAATCTGAAATTACCCTCGGGCAAGAGCGCCGATCTGCTCGGGAGCGGCAGCACCGATCTGGCGCTCTGGTTGAGCATCGCGCCGGATCCAACAACTGCCGATGCCTTGCGAGGTTACGGCGGGGGCGGAATACTGTTGATGACGGACGGGAACGTATTGCCGAATCAACAACGGAATTACGTGGCCTTTGGGAACATCGGCCTATCCTATCGGCTGTTCCCGTCACTGACACTCAGCGCCCAATTGGACGCCCACAGTTCGTTTTATACCGGCAGCGATTTCCGGCAACTCAATGCCAACGCCGTTCAGGGGTTGCTGGGTGCCTCGTGGGAATTTGCCCCAGGGAAAAACGTGGGGCTGTCGATATCGGAGGATTTGACGATCCGTGCTTCGCCGGATTTTGTCTTGAATCTGTCCGTGTCGTTTTCGTTTTAGGATTCCATCACGCCGCGCGCATGCTCATTTCAACGGCCTGATTTCGGCGCCATCGACTCGAGCAGCTTTTTGAGCCCCTGGTCGAACGGTGTGGCAGGAGCGCTCCCGAAAGTCTGCGTCAGCCGCGTGATATCGGCGCAGGAATGCAGGATATCGCCGGGCCTTTCGGGTTCGTGACGCCGTTTGATTTTCTTTCCGGATAATTTCTCAAGATGGTCCAGGAGTTCGAGCAACGAGTGGCGCGTCCCGGTGCCGACGTTGAAAATCCCGCCCGCCCCGTGCGATTCATCGAGCGCCTTGACGAGCAGGTCAACCAGATCCGATACATACACAAAATCGCGCGTCTGCGCTCCGTCCCCGAAAACCGTCACCGGCTGGTTATTCATTAGCCGGTCGACGAAGATACTGATCACGCCTGAGTACGGTGAAGACGGGTCCTGCCGCGGCCCATAAATATTGAAAAACCGGAAGGAGGTCGCGGAAATTCCGAAGCGGTTGAAATAATCAAGCAGGCATTCTTCTCCCGCCAGTTTGTCAGCGGCATAGGGAGATAACGGGCTGGGAATGGTGTCCTCCGATACGGGAACTTCCGAGGTATCCCCGTAAATGGCGGCTGAACTGGCGTAAAGAAACCGGTCAATCCCGATTTGACGCGCCGCTTCCAGCATGTTCACCGTGCCGTCAAAATTGGTTTGATGGGTGGTAACCGGATCGTCAATGCTCGCCTGCACGGATGCCACCGCGGCCAGATGCACCACGGCGTCCATCCCTTGCATCAACTCGGAAACCAGTGCCGCGTTACGGATATCTCCCTGAATGAACTCAAGATCGCCATGCGTCACCGGCAGATTTTCCCATTTCCCGGTGGAGAGATTGTCGTACACCAATACAGCATGCCCGCGTTCCAATAAACGCTCGGTCAAATGCGACCCGATAAACCCGGCTCCACCCGACACGAATACCTGCATATCTCAAACCCCTTGCGTCATGACTCATCGTGGCGCTTTACTTCCGCCCAGCCGCTTTTTTTGCAGCGGCAAGAAATCAAATCTACAATATGTTCATCGATTCCGCATCCAGACTTTGGCCACGGCAGAACAATAAAGAACCCATCGATTAATCATGAATATACTTGTGTGTGGTGGCGCCGGATATATCGGCGCGCATATGTGCATGCAGCTGGCCGCCTCCGGACATGGCGTATTCGTCTTTGACAATCTGTCAACCGGCCATGCCGAAGCGGTGCGCTGGGGCGAGCTGATCCGGGGCGACCTGACAGTCAAGGGCGATCTTGATCGCGCGTTCAAACGGCAAAACTACTCCGCTGTCATGCACTTCTCGGCAAAATCGCTGGTCGGTGAATCCATGCTGCACCCGGAACTCTATTATCACAATAACGTGACCGGGACGCTGAATCTGCTCGATGCCATGGTTCGGCATGAGGTAAAGACATTTATCTTTTCATCCAGCGCTTCGGTTTACGGGATGCCGGCGTACTCGCCGATTGACGAACGACATCCCACAGCGCCGATCAATCCCTATGGCCGCAGCAAGCTGATGGTGGAAACGATGCTTGCCGACTTCGATGCCGCATTCGGCGTGCGCAGCGTATCGTTGCGCTACTTCAACGCGGCCGGGGCCGAACCGGGAGCCAAGATCGGGGAAGATCACGATCCCGAGACGCACTTGATCCCCAATGTGCTGAAATCAATACTGCAGCCCGCGGCTCATCCGCTCAAGGTATTCGGCAACGACTACGACACGCCGGACGGAACCTGCATCCGTGATTACATCCACGTCGCCGACCTCTGTGATGCCCACATCAGGGCCCTGGACTATTTAAATCGGGGCGGAAAAACAGATGTCTTCAACCTCGGCAACGGCAAGGGATTTTCCGTGCTCGATGTAATCAACGCCGCGAAACGTATTACCGGTCAGGACATCGACTATTCTGTTCAAGCGCGGCGGCCGGGAGATCCCGCGGTGCTGGTGGCGTCGTCAACCAAAGCCAAAGACACCCTGGGCTGGACACCGAAATACACCGATTTGAGCGAGATCATCGAAACCGCCTGGCGCTGGCACCGGACCCAGCACGCCTGACCGTGTCAGAGCGTATCTGAAGCCTGGCGTTTCTCTGCTGCTGTTTTTGCTGGGGAGAGGCCCGTAGGTTGGGGCCCTGCCGCGGTTAAAAGCAAGACCAATCCGCCCTGGCTCTCCCGCGATACGTATGCTATACATATCCAATGCAGTTCGAGTGGGACGACGCCAAAGCAAGGGCCAACGTGCGCAAGCACGCGATCAGCTTCGCCGAGGCGCTGAGTTGTTTCTACGATCCCCGGCAG